>Ga0070728_10000535_pt1 | contig 72840 bp, 61 predicted proteins | sample tdDd471_FD_66723 | JGI IMG/M metagenome (GOLD analysis project Ga0070728, IMG submission 66723) | Marine sediment microbial communities from the Atlantic coast under amendment with organic carbon and nitrate - tdDd47.1 | ecosystem: Environmental > Aquatic > Marine > Coastal > Sediment | place... | reverse complement strand
AAAGCTTAAATTTATGGCTATGAACTCAACAGTAAAAAACATTTTAGCAGTCGTTGCAGGATTGGTTATTGGTAGCATTGTCAATATGGGACTCATTACCATAAGCGGTTCTATAATTCCTCCTCCAGAAGGAGTTGATAACACCACCATGGAAGGATTAAAAGAATCCATGCACTTGTTCCAACCCAAACATTTTATATTTCCATTTCTGGCACATGCTTTAGGAACTCTGGTTGGAGCCTTTATTGCTTCAAAAATTGCAACCACCCGAAAAATGACTTTTGCAATGGTTATTGGTGTCTTTTTCTTAATTGGTGGTATAACTAGTGTCATGATGTTGCCTTCTCCTACTTGGTTTTCCATCTTAGACATTGTTGTTGCATACATTCCCATGGCTTGGATTGGAGGAAAATTAGCTATTAAATAAATTGCATCTTAACCATTAGCAATAAAAACAACTATTAAACTTCAATTTAAAATTGTAATTTTGACGCATTGTTTGCTATGAAAAAACTATCTGTCATCATTCCTACCTTCAACGAGGAAGCCTATTTAAAAAATGCGCTTCGTTCGGTTTCTTTTGCAGATGAAATTATTGTTATAGACTCCTTAAGCACAGACAAAACAGTGGAAATAGCTGAAACTTTTGGTTGTAAGGTGTTACACAGAAAATTCGATAATTTTTCCAATCAGAAAAATCATGCGCTGCAATACGCAACAGGAAAATGGGTTTTATTTATTGATGGTGACGAACGCATTACCTACAAGTTAAAACAAGAAATCCTTCAAGCCATTGAAACTGGAAAGCATGCTGGCTACAAGCTTAATTTTCCACATTTTTACATGAATAGGTTTTTGTACCATCATACTGATAATGTGACCCGTTTGGTCCTTAGGGAAAAATGCCGATTTGAAGGTTCCGTTCACGAAAAACTGATTGTAGACGGAAGCATTGGCAAGCTTAAAAACCCTGTTTTACATTTTACCTACAAAGGCTTGATGCAATACATTAGCAAAAAAGACAGTTATGCATGGTTTCAAGCAAAACAACTTTTAAACAAAGGCAAAAAAGCCACATATTTTCACTTAGCCTTTAAGCCTTTTTACCGTTTTTTTAGCAGTTATATTTTACGTGGTGGTTTTAGGGATGGCATTCCTGGTTTGGCAGTTGCCAGCATTAATGCGTATGGTGTATTTTCACGTTATGTGAAACTCATTCTTCTCCAAAAAGGCATGAAATAATCAAAACCATAGCTTACCATATTTTATTTTCCGTTTAAAAGTGGTCAAACTATCCTCTCCTTTAATATCCAATCGCTGAATTTCGTAATTGTTTTTAAAAGGAAAAGCATTTACCCTATTCCCTATCCGTAAACCATAGGCTATCTTATTTTGGTGCAATAAATTAAAAAACCGTGTTTTGGCTTCCCCTTTCCTTGGATACTTTCCATAAGGATAAGCCAAGGTATTGTGTATTTCCAAGTTATTTTTAAGTATAAAGTCTTTGCTCAAATCAAAATCTGCTTGAATCTCTTCAGCAGTCATTTGGCTGTAATTGTTATGGGCAAAACTGTGCAGCCCTAGCTCAACAACATCAGAATCTAAAGATTGTAATTGCGAAACAGACATAATAGGTTCTTTGTTTGTGTTCCATATATCTGTTTTGTTTACATATTTTAAAGGCACATAAAAACAAGCTTTCAAACCATACTTTTTAAGCAAAGGATAAGCCAATTCCAACTGGTTCACATACACATCGTCAAATGTGATAATGATGGGTTTTTCAGGAAACTGTTTAGGGCCTTTTATATTTTGAAGTTCTTTAAAATGAAGCGACTGGTAACCGTTTTCTTTTAAGTAAGCAAATTGCTCCTCAAGTTTTGAAATTGCAATAGTTAAGCCATGACTTTCTTGAAGATTCCTGCTCACGCTATGATACATTAATACGGGAAGTTTTGGCATGGCTTATTTAAAATGGAAAATCTTTATATTTTGATTACTTTTGACACAAATATATAAAGCCATTAGCAATATATTTGATAAATCTGAAATTTTATAAATGATAAGCGCTTTAGCTATAACCTACAACGAAGAATCTAACATTGAAAGTTACATTGAAAGCTTGTCTTTTGCTGATGAAATTGTTATAGTGGACTCTTTTAGTACTGACAATACAGTAGCTTTAGCCAAAAAACACAATGTCAATGTGGTACAAAGGCCATTTGATAATTTTTCCAATCAAAAAAACCATGCCATTTCACTTGCCAAAAACGATTGGATTGTGTTCTTTGATTTAGACGAAAAAATCTCCGATGCTCTTGCCAATGAGATAGTTTCCAAGGTAAATTCCAAAAACCCCTTAAAAGCCTATAAAGTAAAGCGCAATTTTATTTTTATGGGTAAAAGCTTAAAGTATAGTGGGTTTCAAACAGATGAAGTAATTAGATTGTTTCATAAAGATTATTGTAAATACAATGGAAACGCTGTTCACGAAACCATTGAAACTTCAGAAAAAGTAGGGCTTTTAAAAAACACCTCAGATCATAACACCTACAAAGGGTTTGATGCTTACAATCAGAAATTAAGTCAATATAGCAAATTGCAGGCCCAGCAATTGTTCCAAAAAAACCTACGCCCTAACTTGTACCATTTCCTGTTTAGGCCTTGGTACAGGTTTATGCACCAATATTTTTTAAGATTAGGAATTTTAGATGGCAAAGAAGGTTTTATATTAGCATACATCAATGCCTTTTCGGTGTTTAAACGTTATATTCAGCTTTGGTTGATGTATAGAAAAATAGATTGATTTTTATGAGACTCTTACAAATTACAGCATCAAATGTCTGGAGAGGACACGAACAGCAAATAGTGTATTATTATGATGAATTCAATCCAAAAATTGAACATCAGGTTTTGCTTTGCCCCACCAATACACGTCTGGCAGAAATTGCTGAAGAAAAAAATTACAATTTTTACAGTTTGCCATATCATTCTAAAGCCAAAAAGCTTTGGGTTAGTACCATAAACAAGATTGTAAAAGAGCATGAAATAGATATTATTTTGATACATAACAGCAAAGCGCACACCCTTTGCATCATGCATTCGTTGCTGTATCGATCTAAAATTCCCATGGTATTTTTTAGGACTTTAATTAAAAAAGTAGATACTAATCCACTTAGAAAATGGAAATACAATTACAAGCACCTTAAAAAATTGGTCTGTGTCTCTCAAGCAGTGATTGATGTTTTAAAACCAGCCATAAAAGATCATTCCAGACTGAGTATTGTTGGAAGCGCCACAGACATCAGTGAATTTCCTAAAAAAGAAGCCACAGGCTTACTACATCGTGAATTTCAATTACCTGAGGATACCGTTTTAATAGGAAATATATCAGCTTTTGTACCTTTTAAGGACCATTACACCTTTGTGAATGCAGCAAAAATTATAAAATCCAAGAAACCAAATGTTAAATTTGTTCTTGTAGGTAAAGGCGAATTGGAAAACGAGATTAAAGCCTATGTAAAGGAATTAGGTCTTGAAAACGACTTTATTTTTACTGGTTTCAGGAAAGACATTCCCGAAATTTTCCCAGAATTTGATGTTTTTATGTTCACTTCCAAATTGGAACCAACAGGTGGTGTTTTGTTGGAAGCCTACAATTGCCATGTGCCTGTTGTAGCAACAAATTACGGAGGGATTCCTGAAGTAGTTGCAGATGGGAAAACAGGAATTTTATGTGAAAAAGAAAATGCCAATGCCTTTGCCGAAGCAACCCTTAAAATATTGGAAGACAAAAACTTAAGAGAGCAACTTGTGCTTCAAGGTGAAAAGCATTTATTGGCTCACTTTACAAAAGAAATCATAGCAGAAAAAATGCTGAAAGAACTACAGGAAGTTCTTAAACAGACTTCAAGTTAAAAACATTTTCTATCCAACCTGCCAAGGTGTATTTATACAAAACATCTTTGGGTATTTCCTCATAGGGCGTTTTAAAGAAAGCATCTGGAATTTGAATGTTATGAACATCTATAACTGCTATATTGTTAGGATTATAAAAATCGTAGTGAACAATATCCGCATTGGTTGTAATTAATTTTTTCTTATAACCCAAAGATTCAAAAACCCTAAAGCTAAGACCATATTGGTTTTCTTTTTGTATATCCAACAACACATCTGCTTCCAGTAAATACTCTTTTACTTTAGTTAAAGGAATATATTCTTGAATAAAGGTTACCAAAGAAGATGTTTCAGCCTTTTCTTTTCTAACTAGGATTGTGTAGTCCAACTCTTTGCTTTTAAAATAAGACGCCATTTTTTCCAAGTTTTCAAAACGCTCGTCGTAAGATGAAATATTAAATATTTTACAAGTAGAGCTTTTAAACTTGGCACTATCAAAATCGTAAATAAAGTTTGTTATAAATGTAAGGTTGTATTTTTCAACATCTTCTTTTTCATAACTAAAAACAGTATCGAAATAAGGAATTAAACTACTTTTTTCAGGAAAATTGGAGATGGCATCAAAAAAAAAGGAATAGTAATTTTTAGCATAAGCCTTTAAGGCTATAACGGTTTCCAGCTCTAATTTATCTGGCCTAACAACTATAATATAATCTTGTACTCCATTAGATTTTACTGTGTTTAAAACTACTTTTGATTTATAAAGGTCTTTGATGTTTTTTTTTAAGACCAGTTTTCTAAAAAGATTAAGAAGTTTATCAAAAACAGATGAGTAAGTGTATTTAATATTTGAATAGTTAATAAAAACAGCCTGTGTTTCTGGAAGGGATTGTAATTCTTTTAAAAGAAAATCTAAATAGCCAAAAGATTCTGGAGCGATTATGGTAATTTTCCTCATAGGTTGTTTTTATATATGTCTTATTTTAAAACTTTAAGGACCTGTTCTTCTATATGGCTAATTGAAAAAGGCTCTAAAACTTCTTTTGATGCTTCGCTTACTTCTTTCCAGACAGTTTCATCTTGGTACAATTTAAGAATTTTATTGGCCAAACCTTGAGCTGTAGTATCAATAACATGGTCTGCTTGTGCTTTAAAATCAAAACCTTCAGCACCTATTGGTGTGGTAACCAATGGCAAACCATACTCCAAACTTTGTCCTATTTTACCTTTTACTCCTGCACCATAACGCAATGGAGCCACAAACACTCTGGATGTATTGAAATACTCTGAAATATCTTCTACATAACCCAATACTTTAAAACGATCTGAATTGAGGTCCAGCATGTCTTTGGTTGGGTAACTTCCAACAATGGTTACTTTAATATGTTTATTTTTTTTCCAGACCAATGGCATGATGTCGTGATACAAAAAAAGCACAGCATCCTGGTTGGGTTTATGGGAAAACCCTCCTACAAAAAACAAGCCATCCCTATGCTTGAATGGTGTTTTTTTAACATCCAGAAATTGATGGACATTCCCAATGGTCACCATTTTGTTTTCTTCTGAATAAAATTCCTTTAAGGCGTTTTTATCCTGTTCCGAAATGGTTATGATTTTATCGGCCAACCTACAATTTTCAACCTCAATGTCAAGATATTTTTCAGCTTCCATTTTAGTTTTGGAATCCTTGGTGTTTTCCCATTCCCTAATAAATCTCAAATAGTGAAAATCAACCATGTCATAAATCAATTTAATGGATTTGTTGGAAGAGACCAACTGTGAGTAAGTTTTAAACACATCTGCTCGATGCAACCAGGCAAAATCAATTTTAGGCAAAATGGCTTCTATAAAAGTCTCTTTTGTAACAAAGGCTCCTGTTTGGTCAATAGAAGGCTCATAAACCACAACCCCCAATTTCCTGTAATGCGCCACATAATCGGTATTGTATTTATATTCTTTTTTATCGGCTATTAAAAAAACCCCAAAACCATGGCTCAATAAAATATTTATAATCTTAAACAAACGCCTGGAACCAGAATCTTTATCAAATTCTGGAATAATGGAATCTATTATCAAAACATTTTTGTTGGCGTAAGGGATTTTAGAAAAATCCAATACCTTTTTTGCTTTGGTTAAGGCAACTTTAAGTTGATGGTTTTTATATTTTAATCTGAGGTCTTTATAAATTGACATAGGTGTAAATATTTCTTCAAGGAATTAATTTACAAAACAAAAGTAGGTATTTACTTGAAACTATTTGGTGTTTCTTATTTTGTTTCATGAGAATAAATTATTTTTGGATTTCCATTAAAATAATTTGAAACATGTCTCAACCACTAATATCCATTATTGTTCCTTGTTATAATGTAGAAGCCTTTATAAAAAAAGGCCTACAAAGTATCTATCTACAAACATATACGAATTGGGAATGCATTTTGGTTGACGATGGCAGTAAAGATAATGTTAGTGGCGAAATCAATATTTGGGTAAAAAAAGATTCACGCTTTAAATATATCTATCAAGACAACGAAGGAGTCTCCAGCGCTAGAAACAAAGGTCTTGATCATGCCACAGGCGATTATATCCTTTTTTTTGATCCGGACGATCTTTTTTCGACCAATGCATTAGAAAATTTAATTTCACTTGCCAAAGATGATATCGATATCATTATTGGTAAAAACGCCATTACCAATGGACAAAATTATGATATTGTAGAGTACTTGGTTCATTATTCCAAACCCTTACAAAAAGTATCGAACCAAGATAAAAATTTGATTAAAATCGTTGTTGAAGAACCCATTATCTGTGTTGCCTGGAACAAACTTTACAGAAGGGATTTTTTAAAAACCCATAATTTGAAATTTAAAAAAGGGGTTTTACACGAAGACGAATTATGGTTTTTTGAAACGCTATTTAAAGCAAATGCCGTTATATTTAACAATGAACCCACTTACTTCTATAATGTTACCAATTTAAACTCTGTAATTAATAATATGGGGTTAAAAAACCTAAAATCTTATTTGGAAATAATTGAATACATATATGAGCAGTATTATAAAACCGAAACCAAAAAGACCAATAAAGAACTTATTTCAATTTATATTACACATTTAAAAATAAAAGCCATTCTGCATTGTTACAAACAGCTTAACAAAAAAGACAGGCTTGAAGCAAAACCAATTATTGAAGCTTGTTTTGGACGTGTAACACCTGTTAGAACAAAAAAAATACTTGCAGACTCTTTTGAAACATTACATTACCATTTTAAATTGGTAAAATTATTATCGCCTAACCTTATATTAAGATATCTACGCTACTATAAATCTTCACGTACCATGAGACAAATAAAAGCAAAATGGATTTTAAAGAAGGCCACAAAGACAAACAACTCTAAAAACAGGACAATAGTAGATGTAAGGTAGCTTCATTCCACACTTTATTTTCTTTTAAGCCACTTTTTCCAATAATACTTAAATTGCTTCTTTTTGTATTTTCTATAGCGTTTTCTTAATACCTTATTTGCAGGTTTGCTTAACACATTATGTTTGAGCAAAGGCTTAATGGTATTCAGTGTCATTTTTATGGTTTGAATCTCATCAGCACCAGACCATGCACCTTGGCTATGAACCCTGTAAACACCCATTTCTTCTTCAAATCTTTTAATTTTCAAGTCCTTGATCTGAATTAAAAACAATGGCCAATCGCCTACTGGTAAATAATTAAACCAGTCTTGCAATTTAAAGTTATTTCTTAAAACTATGGTATTGGTCCTGATATAGTTGGTTCTTGCCAGGTCTACTATGGTACTTGTTTCAGGTTCATCTTTATTAAGAATATCATGTTCCAATTGTTGTGTATCTTGATAAAATATTTTGGAATTATGGAAACAAGAGCCATAATCTGGATGTGCCTCTAAAAAATCCACTTGTTTTTGAAGTTTAAAAGGGTCAATCCAATAATCGTCTCCCTCACACAAAGCAATATATTTACCTTGAGCCCTAGGAAACACATAATTAGCCCATGGCTTTTTAAATTTTGAAAATTGATTTTCTGTTTGAAGAATAGGAACTATCCTGCTATCTTTTTCTGCATATTCCTTAATAATTTCAGCCGTATTATCGGTTGAGGCATCATCGTGAACAATAATTTCTATAGGAAAACTTGTTTGTTGCAACAAAAATCCATCCAAGGTCTGTTTAATGTACTTTTCATGATTAAACGTGGTGCAGCAAATACTTAACAAAGGGTTCATTTATTCAGTTTCTTTTATTTTTCTGGCCGGATTTCCAACTAGAACGCATTTTTCCGGAAAAGATTTTGTAACATTAGATTTAGCTCCTACAATACAATCGTTACCAATACTAAGGTTTAATGGAATAATCAAGGAATTCATTCCTAACAACACACGTTCACCTATGTTACAATAAGAACCTACCATAGCCAAAGAAGACATATAGCAAGCGTCTGCTAAAGTAGCATGGTGTGCCACCAAACTATTAAAGTCAATGACACAATCGTTGCCCAAGGTACAATTGGTGCTAATTTTAGCATTTAAATGAATAAAACAACCTTGACCTAAAGTTGCCGAAGGGCTTATAAACGCTCTAGGGTGAATTAAATTTGGTGTATGTGCTCCAAGGTTGCGCAATTTACTGGCAATTTCATGTCGCATTTTGTTGTTTCCCATAGTTACAGCAAAGTTTTTCCCTGTTATATCTTTTTGGTACAAATCTTCTGTACAACCTATTATAGGATAACCTAACACTTTTTCACCCAAACGCTCGTGATTGTAATGGTACAAACCCTTAATATTAAAACCACAATCCTGAGCTAATTCTATGATCACTTCTGTATAGTTTCCAACTCCAATTAAATAAATATCTTTTTTCACTTTAATTTAGGTTTTTATTGATTAAACAAGAGATTGTTTCCACTTGATTTTCTTTCAATTCATAATATAAGGGCAAACATAAAATACATTTGGATATACCTTCGGAAACAGGCATGGGTTGGTTATCAAGATAAGGCAGTTTATTTAACGAGGGATAAAAATACCGTCTTGGGTAAACCTTATGTGCATTTAAAACTTTCTGTATGTTTAAAAGTTGTGCTTCATTTTCAAAAACCACAGGAATATAACTGTAATTATAGGTTGTGTGCTCTCTGATACTTTGAAACCTCAAACGCGAATCCAAAAGCTCTTGATACAATTCAAACAATAATTTTCTTCTGTTAAAAATGGCTTCCAAATATGGCCAAACAGCCAATCCCATAGCTGCTTGTATTTCACTCATTTTAGCATTAATACCAATACCTTGAAACTGTTCTGGACCATCATGACCAAAATTATGATGATAAAACAACTTATTAAATAGTCTTTTATCGTTGGTAAAAACAGCTCCTCCTTCAGCTGTATGGAAAATTTTAGTAGCATGAAAACTACAAGTACTCACATCTCCATAATTAAACATGGATGTTCCTTTGTATCTTACTCCAAAACTATGAGCTGCATCGTAAATAACCTTTAAATCGTGTTTTTTTGCTATCTTTTCAATAGCTTCAACATGACATGGATTTCCAAACACATGAGTGGCTAGGATGGCAGAGGTTTTGTCTGAAATTTTTTCCTCAATTTTTTTAGGGTCAATAGTAAAAGTGTCAACATCTATATCAACAAAAACTGGTGTCAACCCTTCCCAAACAATACTAGATGTTGTTGCAACATAACTAAAAGGCGTGGTAATAATTTCACCTGTTAAATCCAGGGCTTTTATGGCAATTTGCAATGGCAAGGTACCATTAGTGGTAGCTATAACTGGAACCGTTTGATAGGTGGAAGTGATTTTATGTTCCAGTTCCTTAACCAATTCTCCTCTGTTGGTCATCCAACTGTTATCCCAAGCTCTTTTTAAAATCTCTTGATACTCCTTTTGCTTTGGTAAAAACACCTTGGTTACGTTAATCTGTTCCGATTCTATCATTAATGGTTTGGGTTTATCTTACAAAATTAAACTAATTTCTGCATTTAAGTTTTATATATATTATTTTTACACCTACAATTTATTGATTCTTATGTTTCAAAAAGAAGTTCAAGAAAGTATTAAAGTATTAAAACAAGGTGGCCTTATTCTTTACCCTACAGATACCGTTTGGGGAATAGGCTGCGATGCTACAAACGAAGCTGCAGTGGAGAAAGTGTTCAAGCTTAAACAGCGTCATGACAGCAAAGCACTTATTTGTTTGGTGGCAGACGATAGAATGCTAAAAAAATATGTAAAAAAAATTCCTGATGCAGCATTTGACATTATGGATATTGAAGACAACCCTATTACCATTATCTACGACGAGCCACTAAATTTAGCTAAAAACTTAATCGCGAAAGACAATACCATTGCCATAAGAATTCCAGATAATGACTTTTGTTTCCAGCTGCTTCGGAAATTTAATGGTGCTATTGTTTCTACCTCAGCAAATATTAGTGGACAAGCTACTCCAAAATCCTTTAAAGAAATACATGAAGACATTTTAAAAGGTGTGGACTATGTTGTAAATTTGCCAGATGAAAAAATAGGTGCTAAACCATCGTCTATTATTAAATTGAGCAATGATGGAAAAGTACAGGTTATAAGAAAATAAATTCCCAATTTCAAGTACCAAAAGCCAAAAACCCTTTTTGAAGTTTTGTTCTTGTATATTTTGGAATTTGAAACACATATGAATTACAAACAAGCTTTAACCCATTCAATATTTAAGATTATTTCGCAATCTGCCAAGGAACTCCATTTGGATGCTTATGTCATTGGTGGTTTTGTACGCGATTTTATCTTACAACGTGGTTCTGCAAAAGATATAGATATTGTAGCTATTGGTTCTGGAATTGAATTGGCTAAACAAGTGGCTAAAAATTTACCAAACAACCCTAAAGTTCAAGTTTTTAAAACCTATGGTACTGCCATGTTGCGTTTTGAAGATATTGAAATTGAATTTGTAGGTGCCAGAAAAGAAAGTTATCACAAAGACAGTAGAAATCCCATTGTGGAAAATGGCACACTGGAAGACGACCAAAACCGTCGTGACTTTACCATAAATGCTTTAGCCTTGGATTTATCTGAAGAAAAATTTGGAGATCTTTTAGACCCTTTCAATGGTATCCAAGATTTAAAAAATGCCATTATTAGAACTCCCCTAAACCCAGATATTACCTATAGTGACGACCCTTTACGTATGATGCGAGCCATAAGGTTTGCCACTCAGTTACATTTTGAAATTGAAGAAGCCAGCTTAAAGGCCATTTCAAAAAACAATCATCGTATCGAGATTATAACCAAGGAACGCATTGTTGTGGAACTAAACAAAATTTTGGAAAGCAATAAACCATCCATTGGTTTTTTATTGCTTGAAAAAACAGGTTTATTGGATTATATTTTACCGGAATTAACAGCCTTAAAAGGTATTGACGAAGTAGAAGGTCAAAGACATAAGGACAATTTTTATCACACATTGGAGGTTGTTGATAATATTAGCAAAAAAACAGATAACCTCTGGTTGCGTTGGGCTGCGTTATTACACGACATAGGCAAGGCTCCAACCAAAAAATTTCATAAAAAAATTGGCTGGACCTTTCATGGCCATGAGTTTAAAGGCTCTAAAATGGTGTATCAATTATTTAAACGCCTAAAAATGCCTTTGAATGACAAAATGAAATTTGTTCAAAAATTGGTTTTAATGAGTTCTCGTCCTATTGCCATTGCAGATGACATAGCTACAGATTCGGCTGTGAGACGATTGGTTTTTGATGCAGGTGACCATATTGAAGATTTAATGACACTTTGCGAAGCTGATATCACCACAAAAAATCCGGTTAGATTTAAAAAATATCATAACAATTTTAAAAACGTTAGAAAAAAAATAGTTGAAGTAGAAGAACGTGACCATATAAGAAATTTTCAACCTCCTGTTTCTGGAGAAATCATTATGGAAACTTTTAACTTAAAGCCTTGTAGGGAAATAGGCATAATTAAAGAGACCATTAAAGAAGCAATTTTGGAAGGTGTTATTCCAAACGATTATGATGCTGCTTACCAATTGATGTTGAAAGAAGGGAAACGTTTGGGCTTGGAAAAAAGTAAATAGTGGTTAGTAAATAAAAATTAAAAAATCGTGTATTCGTGGCAAAACAAAAAGACAACAAAAACGTAATCTACTGGCTTTTAACAGGCTGTATTTTAATCTTTATCATGGTAGTGGTTGGAGGCATTACCAGGTTAACAGACTCTGGTTTATCCATTTCGAATTATAAATTGATAACGGGAACCATTCCTCCCATTGGAGAAGCAGAATGGCAGGAAGCTTTTGAGCTGTACCAACAATATCCAGAATACCAAAAACTCCATTCACATTTTACCCTAGAAGATTTTAAAGGAATCTATTTTTGGGAATGGTTGCACAGAGTTATTGGTAGATTAATAGGATTGGTCTTTATTTTTCCATTTATCTATTTTTTAATTACCAAACAACTCACCAAAAAAACCATCAAAAAATGCCTTGTTTTATTGGTACTTGGAGGTTTTCAAGGGTTTTTGGGTTGGTATATGGTAAAGAGCGGATTGGTTGACATGCCAGACGTAAGTCATTTTAGACTGGCTGCACATTTAACAACGGCCTTTTTAACCTTTGCTGCAACCTTATGGGTTGCTTTGGATTTAATGTATCCTAATAAAAAAATTATTGACAAAAAATTCAGGAATCTAATTATAGTCAGTTATTTAGCACTTATTTTCCAAATAGTGTATGGCGCTTTTGTTGCAGGACTTAAAGCTGGATTGTTGCATAACCATTGGCCTTTTATGAACGAAGGAAAATTCATGCATGAGACCGTTTATATTTTGGAACCTTTTTATAAAAACCTTATAGAAAACCCAAGTGGCATTCAGTTTATACATAGAACCTTTGCCTATGTTGTGGTGGTTTTTATTTTAATTATTTGGTATCAAGGCAAAAAAATGAGCTTAACAAAACTACAAAACAAAGCTTTAGATACCTTGTTTATTCTTGTTTTTGTTCAGTTCCTATTGGGTGTTTTAACCATCATCTATCAAGTGCCATTGTGGTTGGGTGTTGCACATCAGGTTGGTGCATTTTTCTTGCTTTCGGCAATGACTTTTACCTTACATCGCTTTAGCAAATAAATCAAAGTGTTTCAAGTTTTAAATGTCTGAAATATTTAAAGTTTGGTTTGGCCTGCCCAACCGTTAAAATGGACATTTTGTTTTTGGAATTTTATAATATGAATAAATAACCAAAACCTTATCTTTGTACCCTAATTTTTCATTATGATTTACAGATTTAGAATTATACTTGACCACGACTCTGAAGGAGATATCTTTAGGGACATTGAAATTCGTGAAACAGATACTCTGGAAGATTTGCACAACAGCATTACACAAGCGTTTGGTTTTGAAGGTAGTGAAATGGCTTCATTTTATTTAAGTGATGACGAATGGAACCAAGGTGAGGAAATCTCATTGTTTGATATGAGCGAAGCTGCCAATGAAGTGCGTTTAATGAGAGATACTCCAATCAATGAAGTCACACATGAAAAAAGCACCAGACTGTTGTACATATACGACTTTTTGAGCATGTGGACTTTTTTAGTGGAACTTGCCGAAATTGTTGAAGAAGCTGAAGGTACAGATTATCCAAACCTGATGTTTGTTCATGGGCAGATTCCTGATGAAGCTCCCGAAAAATCTTTTGAAGCTGAAAATTTTGATGATTACAACGACGAGTTTGATGACGATCTGGATCTGGACGATTACGACAATCTAAATTTTGATGAAAATTGGAATTAAACTTAGTTTTAAGTTCTTAATATCAAGATTAGCACAACCAAACAACAGCCAACGCTACACCAAACCCATTTAGTAGAAATTTTTCATATTGACATCTTCATAATTTCGTTTTACAAAATCCAAGGCATGTTTTAAAATGTCTCCCATGGTTTTGCTTTTTTTGAAATTAACATCAGAGGTAAATTCATAAATTTCATTTCTTAACTGTTTTACATATTCTGGTTTTGAAAGTGTATCATTAATCATACAGTTTAGCAAATGGGCAATCCTATCGTGATAGCTTATTAAACGTTTGGCCATAATGGAACGTTCCTCCAGTTTATATTGGTCTATGGATTCGGCTTGAAATTTTTCGGTTACCAACTCAACCATTTTATAGTTTTCCTTAAAAAACTGAGGTTTGTAAATATTGAATTTCCCCTCGTAACACTGCTGATCAAAATCTATGGCTCGAATTTTATAAACCACATGGTCAAAATCGTGGGTTGGCACAATCACGTAATTGTAAGACCTCATATCGCCCAAGAGCCTGATGGTGCAACGTTCATTGAATTTTACAAACTCCTTGGCAATTTGCGATTTTTCCAAAGGGTTGCAATTAGGCAACATATTTTTAATAAATTCATCGCCAGGAATTCCAGCAATATGTTCTTCAATTAAAGTGTCCTTGTGTACCAGGAAATTTAAATTGTAAGGAGACAGCATGTGTTCCAGTTCCAGACCATAAATCCTGGAAGCATCTGCTTTTTTTACGTAAAAATAGGTGTAATTGTCGTTTAATATGTTCCTAACCTTTACCCGAAAGGGCTTGGAGTTCCCAAACGTGCAGTAATCCACAGCATCTATGGTAAGAAATGGAATGGTTTTTTCGTTACCATCACTATGTAAAATGGTGTAAACACGTTTCAGGCTTAAATCTATTTCTTCACGTTCAAATTCGTTGTAATATACACGTATCCATAGTGTATCTTCATCATTTTTATCGTACACCACAATGGAACCTTGAAAACGCAACAAATCGTCGTAAAAAATAGGCAACCTAATATTCCTGTTGTATTCAGTGAGATATTGGTGCAATTTTTTACTAACTGGATAAGATGGTTTTTTTTTTGATATCTTTAAATCTTCCATAGAAAACGAATTGTTCAAATTTAAGCTTTTATTTTTATGGATGTAACATTTTTAAGGAACACTCGTCATATACATACTAACTAAAACCGAATTTTTCGGTCTCAATCAAAAAAAAACTAACAATTTGGAACCCATTCTTACAATTAACAACCTCACCAAAAAATTTGGTTTCTTAACAGCTGTCAACGACTTATCTTTTACCATAAACAAAGGAAACGTGTATGGGATTTTAGGTCCAAATGGCAGTGGGAAATCTACCACATTAGGCATAGTTTTAAATGTGGTAAACAAAACTTCCGGAAACTTTAAATGGTTTAACGGAACTGTGGATACGCATGATGCCTTAAAAAAAGTTGGAGCCATTATAGAACGCCCAAATTTTTATCCGTACATGACTGCAGCACAAAATTTAAAGTTGGTATGCAAAATTAAAGGTGTGGACTATGCCAAGATTGACGAAAAACTGGAGGTTGTAAATTTATTGGACAGAAAAGACCATAAGTTTAGCACCTATTCTTTAGGTATGAAACAGCGTTTGGCCATTGCTTCTGCCCTGTTGAACGATCCTGAAATCCTGATTTTAGATGAACCCACAAATGGGCTGGACCCTCAAGGCATCCATCAAATTAGACAAATAATCAAGGAGATTGCCAACCAAGGCACGACCATACTTTTAGCATCGCATTTACTGGATGAAGTTGAAAAAGTGTGCACTCATGTGGTTGTTTTAAGAAAAGGCGTAAAGCTTTATTCTGGACGTGTGGATGAAATGATTTCCAGCCATGGTTTTTTTGAATTGAAATGCGACAAGCAAGAACACCTTCTGGAATATCTAAAATCGAATCCGGATTTTGGAACCATTAAAGTGGAAAACGACCTGATTACAGCTTTTCTAAACGAACCCATGGATGCAGTAACATTCAATAAACTTATGTTTGAAAAAGGCATGGTTTTATCGCATTTGGTAAAACGCAAGGAAAGCTTGGAAGAGCAATTTTTACAACTAACAGACAAACTTTAAACTAACCCATTCCCACTGAACCTGTTTCAGTATCAAAACCAATTCCATGTTAAGACTCTTAAATCTAGAATTACAAAAACTGTTATTAAACAGAACCAGTAAAGTATTGATATTTATATCGTTTGTATTGCCTTTTACAGTTTTGATCCTTTCTTCCATAAAAATTAATTTCTTTGGCTTTTTTACTTTGGAATTAGGCGAATTGGGCATTTTCAATTTTCCTATAATCTGGCACATAACCACCTTTTTTGCGTCGCAATTTAAATTTTTCTTTGCTATTGTGGTGGTTAGCATGATAGGGAACGAATACAGCAACAAAACCCTAAAACAAAACTTGATTGATGGTTTAAGCAAAAAGGAGTTTATTCTTTCCAAATTTTACACCATTGTGTTCTTTTCTTTAATAGCCACATTATTGATTGCCTTAGCATCCTTTTTTATAGGTTTATATTATTCCAGTTACACCGAAGCTGCCATTATTGTTAGGGAAACAAGTTTTTTATTGGCTTACTTTGTAAAACTTATTGGTTTTTTTAGCTTGTGTTTGTTTTTTGGTATGTTGGTAAAACGCTCTGCATTTGCCTTGGCTTTTTTGTTTATACTTTATATTTTGGAATGGATTGTTTTTGGCATCATTTCATGGCAGGCAAATATGGATCTTGCTGGAAAAATTCAAGATTTCTTTCCTTTAAAATCCATGTACAACCTTATAGACCAGCCTTTTCAAAGAGTTATGATGACCAAATTTCCTGAAAAAGGCGATTTAATGTACGATTATGCTGTGCATTGGTACGAGATTTTCATTGTGTTGGGTTGGACTGCCATTTTTATCTTTTTATCTTATAGATTATTAAAAAAGCGAGATTTATGATACCTTTGGTTTCTATTGCTCGTTAAATGAATAAACTACTTTTTTACTTTTTATTATCCATAAATTTCTGTGTCTTTTCTCAAGAAGAAGCCTCCAATTGGTATTTTGGTGAAAATGCAGGCATCCAATTTGCAAACGATGGTTCCATAACCGTTTTAAACGATGGCCAATTAAACACCATAGAAGGTTGTTCTTCCATTTCAGATAGCAATGGTAATCTTTTATTTTATACAGATGGGATTACCGTTTATAATAGATTACATGTTATTATGAGCAATGGTTTTGGTTTGCTAGGAAATCCATCAAGCTCACAATCTGCCATTGTGGTCCCTAAACCTAACGATCCCGATATTTATTATATTTTCACTGTAGGTTCCAATCAGTCTTTAACGGGATTGAAATATTCTGTTGTGGACATGACTAGAGATGGAGGTTTGGGGCAAGTGGTTCAAAAAAACATTAATTTGTTAACTCAGTGTTCTGAAAAAGTTTCAGCTGTTTTAAAAGATTGTGCGTCTCAAACCATTTGGGTTATTGCACTTTCAAACCCTGGAGGCAATGCCACTTCGCCATTAAATACCTTTCATGCTTTTGAGGTAACAACCACTGGAGTAAATACAACTGCTGTGGTTTCAACTATAGATGGTATGGGTATTTCAGATTTAAGAGGCTACTTAAAATTTTCACCCAGTGGCGAAAAACTAGCTTGTGCCAATGTACAAAGAGATGGTTTGTTTTTGTTCGATTTCGATAAACAAACTGGAATTGTTAGTAATAACCAAAGACTAAATATAAGTAGTCCTTACGATGAACCTTATGGCGTAGAATTTTCACCCAATAGTGAGATGTTATATGTCTCATCATCTAATGATTATTTTAATTCTGCCGATGATCATCTTCCTTCTAAACACTTTTCTGCCTTAACCCAATTTGATTTAACAAACCCTGATATTGTTGGCTCACAACAATTAATAGATCAACAAAATTTATATAGGAGCGCCTTACAATTAGGACCAAACGGAAAAATATATCGAACTATGGCTGCCACTTATACACAAGGCACTCCATTTTTAAGTGTAATAAACAATCCCAATGAGCTAGGTCAAGCCTGCAACTATCAAAACAATGCCATTAATTTAGGCATCCATAATGCCACACAAGGCTTACCTCCTTTTATCTCGTCTTTCTTTGTTGAAAAAATCGATATCATTAACAACACAGTCACTCCCATTGCCACCAATTATCTGCCTTTATGTTTGGGTGACACCTATACCTTAATGGCTGAAGATATTCCTGGAGCCATTTACACCTGGACCTTTAATGGTAATCCATTACCCAATACAGATTATTTTTTGGATGTGAATCAAAACGGAAGCTATGAAGTACTTATAGACTTGAACAATGGTGGTTGCGATTTCTTGGAAGGAGAAGCCATTGTGGAATATTTCCCTCTACCTGTGGCAAATTCAGTTTCCAATATGGATATTTGTGACGATAACAATGACGGTTTGTGGTCATTTGATTTTTCAACCAAAGATGCTGAAATTTTAAGTGCTCAAGACCCAAATCATTACAGTGTGCATTATTTTGAAACACAAGCAGATGCAGATGCCAATCAAAATGAAATCATTGGCTTTTATACCAATACATCCAATCCTCAAGAAATAATTGCGAGAGTTGATTTAACAGGAAGTCCTGGTTGTTATGTTACCACTTCGTTTTTTATTGAAGTGTTTAATACTCCAATTGCAAATAGCCTAAACACCCAAGAGATATGTGACAATATGGACGATGGTGATGACACAAATGGACAAATGGAAACCTTCTTGCATGATTTTGATGCTTTATTTTTAGGCAATCAAGATGCCAGTGCCTACACTGTAACCTATCATCCATCACAAATAGATGCTGAAAACAACACAGCTGAACTGCCTGAACCTTATTATAATTCCAACCCATTTAACGAAAGCATTTTTGTTAGGATAGAAAATAATTTAAACACCAACTGCTTTGCAACCACTTCTTTTGATATTATTGTAAATTCTGTCCCAAGTTCTTTTAATGCCTCACTTTTACAATGTGACGAGGATGGCTTAAACGATGGCAGAACCTTCTTTAATTTGAATGAAGCCCATAACGAATTAACGGGTGGCGCAGCAAATGTTTCTACAGGTTTTTATTTGAACCTTTTGGATGCTGAAAACAGCAATAACCCTTTAAATGCTTCCAGCTACCAAAACATTTCAAACCCACAAATTATTTTCGCTCAGGTTATTGATGATGCTACAGGTTGTTTTAGCATAGCGCAACTTTCGTTGGAAGTAAGCGTCACGCAACTTCAGGATTATCAGGTACCTATTGCTTGCGATGAACTGGATTCTCAAGATGGCATCAACACCTTCAACCTAAACGATATTGCTACAGACATGCAAACCATAAATGGCATTGTGTTCCCAATTACTTTTTATGAATCTTATCAAGATGCGCTTTTAGAACAGAACGAATTAGTGGCGCCTTATAATAATACAACACCTTACAATCAAACTCTTTTTGCAAGAGCTGAAAACAACAACGCTTGTTATGGTATTAGCGAAGTGTATCTTTCCGTGAAGAGGTTACCCGTTTTGGAAGATGATGAAACGGTTTTATATTGCTTGAACACCTTCCCACAAACCATTACTTTAGATGCTGGCATTGTAAACGATATACCTGGAAACTACACTTATCTGTGGTCCAATGGAGAAACCTCTAGCAACATACAAATCAACGAGATTGGCACATATACAGTTACTGCTACAAACATCTTTGGTTGTTCTAAATCCAGGAGTATTACTGTGGAACCTTCCAATACAGCCACTTTTAACGATATCATGGTAGTGGATGCTACCGAAAAAAACACCATAACCGTTCTTGTTTCTGGAGAAGGTGACTATGAATATGCGCTTTACAACCAAGATGGTTTATATTACACCTATCAATCCAGCAACACATTTTACAATGTATATGGAGGTATTTATACAGTCGCTGTAAGGGATATTAAAAACAATTGTGGCATAGTAACCCAAGATGTTTCTGTTATTGGTTTTCCAAAATTCTTTACACCAAATGGTGATGGTTATAACGATACTTGGAATGTAAAAGGCGTTTCCAATGTGTTCCAGCCCAACACCATGATCCGTATTCACGACAGGTATGGAAAACTGGTCAAGCAAATAGACCCTCTTGGCAAGGGTTGGGATGGCACTTTTAATGGAGAGCCCTTACCTACCAGTGATTACTGGTTTTCTGCAACACTACAAGACGGCAGGGAGTTTAAAAGTCACTTTACTTTAAAACGTTAAACATAAAAGTTGTACATTTAATTCAATAATTTTTGTTGAATGTCTCGACTTTTTACATACGTTATATTCTGTATCATTTTGACAAATAACATTCTTTTTAGTCAGGAGATTACGTTATTTCAGCAATTTAATGGACAATATGATTATTTGGCATTTGGAAACACTTTAAATTCTGGCGAAAACAATATAGATCGTGATTTTTGTGATGTTTTATCAGAATCCCAAGCCGATTTACTCATGCCAGCCAATACAACTATTGTTGCTGCATATCTCTACTGGGCTGGTTCTGGTAATGGCGATTTGGATGTGGCTTTAAACAATAATCCAATTAGTGCAGACAATATCTATTTAGTAGAATACAACGACCCTACTTATGGTTTGCTCACTTATTTTTCTTGCTATGCAGACATTACAGACTTCATCACAACAACAGGTAATGCTACCTATAACTTTTCAGGATTGGATATTTCTGAAACCTTAACAAACAATCTTGGCTATTGTGGCAACAGAACCAATTTTGCTGGTTGGTGTGTATATGTAGTTTTCGAGGATAGTCAGTTGCCTTTAAATCAAGTGAATTTATTTCAAGGTTTGGAGATTATCAATAGAAATGTTCAGGAAAAAACTATTTTATTGGACAATGTAAATGTCTTGGATAACGATGGCGCTAAAATTGGTTTTCTTGCATGGGAAGGGGATGCCAATTTAAATTATGGCGAATCCATAATAATCAATAACAATATCATTTCAAGTCCGCCATTAAATCCTGCCAACAATGCTTTTAATGGCACAAACTCTTTTACAAACAGCAACACATTTTACAATGGAGACATTGATGTTTATGGCATTCAAAATAATATTGCAATTGGGGACACTTCTGTTGAAATAAAATTAACAACTGGAGATTTGGATATTTTTGGTAACCTGCAAGCCGATTTAATTATAATAAACAACATTATAACCGTATTAAACAGTCAGCTTCCTGATGCTACAGTTCAAATAAACAATATCCTTTTGGAATGTGGCAACAGACAAATCACAATCGATTACACTATTTTCAACATAAACAGTACAGATATTTTAGCTGCAAATGTTCCCATTGCCATCTATGCCAACAATGAACTTATTGGCAGCACATTTACAACAAACGAACTGGTTATTGGAGCTTCGGAAAACGGACAAATAACCGTTACTGTTCCAGAAAACCTACCAAATAACCTAAATATAACCATGGTTGTAGATGATACTGGAAATGGCACAGGAACGGTTGTTGAATTAAATGAACTGAACAACCAAGCCTTTCAGGATATCCAACTCCTTGATATACCTATCAATCCTCTCGAACCATTAAAAAATTGTGATGAAGGATTTGATCAAGCTTATTTCGACCTCACCCTATCATTGGAACAAGTTGAAACCAATGGACAAACAATATCATTTTATGAATCTTTTGAAGATGTTGAAACAGATTCAAACGAAATAATTAATCCAACGTACTATCAAAACTCTGTTGAGCCACAAACCATTTATTTAAAAGTACCAGCCGAACCCTGTTACCATATTTATTATTTTGATTTAGTAGTGGAAAATTGCCTACCACACATTCCACAGGTTTTTACACCAAATAATGATGGCTATAACGATTGGTTTAACATTCAAGGACTTTACAATATTTTTGAACAGCATGAACTGAAAATTTACAATCGATATGGCACCTTAATTTTTGAAGGAGACAACAACACACCATGGGAAGGAAAAGCCAACAAAGGCATTAATAATACTGGAAACATCCTACCCACTGGAACCTATTTTTATCAATTGCATCTAAACGATCCCAATTACAACATACTTACAGGTTGGGTGTACTTAAATCGATAGTAAACATAAAATACTGCATTTTATCGATATTTTTTGCGTTTTGTCTAATTTTTACCTACTTTGCTCGCCCAATTAATCCCAAATTAATAGAATCTTGAAAGTAAAAAATAAAAGTACGCATCAAAGGCTTACATATGCTAGCTATCTGTTAGCCGCTTTATTTATGGCTTTTATGCAAACTACCTACGCCCAACAAATTTCCATAAACGATAACATCCCAGTAAACGACCTTATAGAAACACACTTAATCCAAGGCTGTGTAGAGGTTTCTAACATACAATCAAACAGTAACGGTTCGGTAAATCAAATAGCCAGTTTTGGGTATTTTGAAAGAGACAGCTCCAATTTTCCGTTTGAAAATGGCATCATGCTTTCTACTGGAGCAGCAACTTCTGCTGGAAACACGGTAAATGCAAACCCTTTAAATGAAGGGGAAACCACATGGGGAACAGATCCTGATTTAGAATCTGCCTTAGGAATTACAAATACCCTGAATGCGACGTCCATAGAATTCGATTTTATTTCGGTATCCAATCAAGTACAATTCAATTATATTTTAGCTTCAGAAGAATATTATGCCAATTATCCTTGTGATTATTCCGATGGTTTTGCTTTCTTGATTAAAGAAACAGGTTCGGCTGCTCCTTATCAAAATGTTGCTTTGGTTCCTGGAACTGCCATTCCGGTTAACACTAATACAGTCCATGAAGAAATAGTTGGTTTCTGCCCAGCAGAAAACGAACAGTATTTTGATGGACATAATCTAGGAGACACCAATTTTAATGGAAGAACAACGGTATTAACAGCAAACGCCACCATTTTACCAAATGTTCAATACCATATTAAGTTGGTCATTGCAGATCAATCTGATGAGAATTTCGATTCAGCCGTTTTTATTGAAGGTAACAGCTTTAATGCTTCTGTAGATTTAGGTCCAAACGTGACCACCTGTGCAGACAATGTGACTTTAAATGCCGATATACAAAACCCGTTGGCTACTTACGAATGGTTTTTAAACGGACAGCCATTAATTGGTGAAACATCAGAAACCTTAACAACTAGTGCTTCTGGAACCTATACAACGGTTGTAACCATTCCTATTAGCAATACCACTTGTGTAATTGACGACACCATAGAAGTTACACTAAACTCCGAACAACCTGCTGGACCTATTGCAGATTATGAGATTTGTGATGATACCAGTAACGATGGTATTGAAACCTTTGATTTAAGCACTAAAGATGCCGAAGTATTAGCTTCCGTTCCTTCTTCAAGTTACAATATTAGTTATCATGAGTCTGCTACTGAAGCCCAAAATAACCTAAACGCCATTACCAATCCTATTCAAAATACGTCTAATCCACAAACCATATTTGTAAGAATTGAAGACACAACCAATGGTTGTTTGGCCTATGCCAATTTTAACCTGGTTGTAAATCCTTTACCAATAATTATAGACCCTCAACCCTTGGAAATTTGTGACGATGCCACAGCAGATGGTTTTACTGAAATAGACTTAACCCAAGCAGACGACGAAATAACAAACAGCAATCCAAATTTAATTGTTACCTATCACTATTCTCAAGCAGATGCTGATGCTGGTACCAACCCAATAGCTTCCCCATACGTAAACACCAATCAAACCGAACAGCTTTTTGTGAGGGTTACAGATGCCAACACTGGCTGCTTTGGCACTACATCTATGGTTGTAACTGTTTTGGACAGTCCCGCTATTAATATGGATCCTCAAACCATAAATGCCTGTGAGCAAGATGGAGATGGTTTTGATAGTTTTGACCTCTCAACGGTTATTACTGATATTTTAGACGGATTGACAGGGGTTTCAACCACATTTCACACCTCTTATGTAGATGCGCAAACTGGAGATAACCCAATTCAAGATATTACTAACTTTGAAAATACAACTCCTAATGTGCAAACGGTTTATATAAGGGTTGTTGACGATGTTACTGGTTGTGTTGCCATTTCAGCTATTGAATTACACACCAATATTTTGGAATCAGGAACCCAAATCAGAAACTTTTACAGATGTGATGATGCTTCCAATGATGGAATTTCAGATTTTAACCTACAAAACATAGGAAACACTATTATCAACAATTTGGAAAACGTAACGGTTACTTTTTATGAAACCGAACAAGACCAAACCAATGGAACCAACCCAATAGACCAAACAGTTCCTTACCAAGTAACTGCTAGTCCACACCCATTGTTCGTGACCATAGAAAGTATAGATTGCACCTACTTTACAGACATAAATTTAGTGATTAATCCTGCTGTGGTTTTACAAGCATTAAATCCTGTAAATTATTGTGATACAGATGATGATGGCTTTACAGCGATTGAATTGGCTACCTTTGATACCTATGTAAGCTCTGGAATTACAAATGCTACGGTTAGTTATTTTATATCTCAAGCAGATGCTGAAAATAACGAAAATATATTACCTCCTTTTTTCACGAACACAAGCAATCCTCAAATCGTCCATGCACGTGTGGCCGATGCAACAACTGGATGTAACGACATTGCTCCCCTTGAAATAAATGTCATACCTGCACCTACAGTTTCTCAACCATCAGACCTTGTAATTTGCGACGATGATCAGGATGCATATTATATAGTGGATTTAGAGGCTAAAATTTCAGAAATTGTTGCCAATACTTCAAACTTAAACATCTCTTTTCACACTTCAGAAAATGATGCCAATGCTGATACCAATGCCATTGCCAACACATCTGCATACAATGCCAATACACAAACGATATTTGTAAGGATAGAAAGTGAGATCACAACTTGTTATGCCTTAGTGAATTTCGAAATCATTGTAAATACTGAACCTGTCTTTACCAATATCAGTAACTTTAGAAATTGTGAAACCGATGGCAATCAAACAGCAGAGTTCTTTTTTGTGGATAAAGATGCTGAAATTTTAAATGGTCAAACCGGAAAACGTGTATTGTATTTTGAAACTGCTGCAGATGCCTTAAACAGAGCCAACATCATTGACAAAAACTTGGCTTACACAAATCAATCAAACCCACAAACCATACATGTACGTGTGGAAAACCTAAGTGACCAAAGTTGTTTTGGAGTGTCTTCTTTTATTATTGAAGTAGGCTCCATTCCTGTTTTTGATGCACCTTTGGACACATTTTTATGTGATGACATGTCCAACGACAGTCAAGAATCCTTCGATTTAAACGCCATCATAACAGAAATGTCCCAAAACAGTCCGGAAAACTTAACCATTACTTTTTATGAGACTTTAACGGACGCTGAAAACGAACAAAACCAACTACCTTTGGATTATACCAATCAAACCAATCCACAACAAATCTATGCACGTGTGGAAAATGGAACCTATTGCCATGCCATTGCAGAATTTGGTTTAAATGTGATACAAGTACCTTTGGTAAATGCAGCTTCTGCTTTAACCCAATGTGATACAGATCAAGATGGTTCTGCAAGTTTCAATTTAACAGTTTCAGAATCTGAAGTGTTGGATATTAGACAAAATGATATTTTAGTGACCTATCATGAAACCATGGAAGATGTGGATAACAATAACATTAGCATTCCAAATCCAAGTGCTTACAGCAATACCTCGAATCCACAAACGGTTTTTATTAAAGTCACCAATACTGTTTCCAATTGTTATGTTACCATTCCTTTGGATTTAATAGTTAACATACCTCCTACCATTAACTCGTCTTCTATTGAGATTTGTGACAACAATTCGAGCTCTTTTAATTTATTGGATGCTGTTGATGATTTAATAGGAACCCAAACTCCAATTGATGTTACTTTTTATTCCAATATAACAGATGCACAGAATGGACAAAATCCCTTGGACACCAATTATACATACAATTCAAACAACGATACTATCTTTATACATGCTTTAAATACAGACACAGGTTGTGCTGCTATTGGTTCCTTTAATTTGTTGGTAAACCCAAGTCCCATGGCCAACCAACCTCCTGATTTAATAGCTTGTGATGATGATTTTGATAGCATACTTATTTTCAATTTGTCCCAACAAACACCTTTTATTCTTGGCACACAAGACCCAAATAATTATAGTGTGGATTATTTTGAACTGGCAGAAGAAGCCATAGACAACACCAATGCCATACAAGATTTAAACTATTTGGCATTTGATGGACAAACCATTTATGTAAGAGTGGAAAATAACCAGACAGGCTGCTTTAACACCACATTCTTTAATACGGTTGTAAACAGAAAACCAGAAGTCAATATCCCAGACCAAACGGTTTGTTTAGACAACTTACCACTAATAGTTTCTGCTGAAACCGGTTTTGCAGACGACAGTTATGTGTGGTCAACCACTGCTACAACCCCAGAAATAGAAATCACACAAATTGGAACCTATTCTGTAACGGTTACCTCTATAAATGGATGCCAAACTACTTCCACCTTTAATGTCATAGAATCCGAACAAGCTATTATAGAATTCACAGAAACTGTTGATTTCTCTAATCCTAATAACATTACAGTTACCATTAGTGGGATTGGAAATTACCTTTATGTTCTGGATCATGGTGTCCCACAAGAGTCCAACGTATTCTATAATGTTACCTTAGGACCACACACCATTGAAATTATCGATTTAAACGGTTGTGCTTCTGCCATCAAAGACATTGTTATTATTGATGCTCCTTTGTTTTTTACCCCAAACAGCGATGGTTATAACGATACTTGGCACATCACTGGAGTCAACCAATTGGAAGGAACCATTGTCAATATTTTCGACAGATATGGCAAACTCATCAAAACCCTTACCAGCAGTTCTCCTGGTTGGGATGGCACCTATCGTGGTGAACCAATGCCTTCTAACGATTACTGGTTTGTGGCTTATGTTAAAAAAGGTGATATTTCTTTTGAAGTAAAACGACATTTTGCTTTAAAAAGATAAAAGAATCTCACAAGTCTTTAACAAACTTTATACTGTAAAAAAATTAGTATTGGTTATCTTTGCACACTAATTTCCATTAATGAAGCAGTATTTTATAATTCTTTGTGTTTTTGTTTCTTCCTTGACGTATTCGCAAAACGTGATTACAGATAGCAATACCTATTCTGCTCAAGAACTTATTGAAGATATCTTAATAGATAGCAATTGCATTACAGATGTGGTTGTTACCAATGCTGTTGGTGGTAATTTCAATGGTCCAGATAAAAGCTATGGTTATTTTAACGCCAATGGTTCTTCGTTTCCCTTTCAGGAAGGCATTGTGCTCAGTACGGGAAGATTGATAAACGTACAAGGCCCAAATACCTCTCTAAGTGACGACGATGCAAACGGTTGGGGTGGCGATGAAGATTTGGAATATGCTTTAAACGAGTCGAACACTATCAATGCAACTATCTTGGAATTCAATTTTAGAGCTGTTGCAGACCAAATTAGTTTCAGGTATCTTTTTGCTTCCGAAGAATATCAAGAAGGCAACAGCAATACCTGTCAATATTCCGATTTATTCGGGTTTTTAATTAGAAAGGAAACAGAAACCATTTACGACAACATTGCCCTTGTTCCTGGCACCACAACTCCTGTTAAGGTAACAACGGTTCATTCTGGGATCCCTGGCGCTTGCCAACCCATAAACGAAGCCTATTTTGGGGGTTGGAACGATAGCAATGCTCCCATAAATTTTAATGGACAAACAGCTGTTTTAACTGCAACTGCCAATGTAATCCCTAACGAAACCTATCATGTGAAACTGGTTATAGCAGACGAACAAAATTACAGATACGATTCGGCTGTTTTTTTAGAAGCTGGCAGTTTTCAATTAAGTACCAATTTAGGACCAGATTTACTACTTGCCAACAATTCGGCTTTATGTCCAAACGAAACCATTTTATTAGATGCCAGCCAACCTGGAACCAACACTTATAAATGGTTTAAAAATGGTGTGGAAATTCCCTTGGAGACCAATCCTACCTACTTGGTTACAGATGCTGGAACCTACAATGTGGAAGTGGTTATTGATGGCACCTGTTTTTCATATGGCGAAGTAGTTGTTGAAATGGCTGCAAATCCAACAGTTTTTAACACCACATTGAGCAGTTGCGATTATAATTTGGATGGTTTTACCAACTATAATTTATTTGATGCAGAAACAGATGTTACCAATAACAACAATGCCTTGACTTTAGAAAACTTTTTCTTTTCTGAAGCAGAAGCAATCTCCAACACAAACCCAATTCCCACACCAACCAATTTTGATAATACTGCCATTAACCAAATTGTATATGCAAGAGTTACAAATGCCAATGGTTGTATTTCGGTTGCAGAAGTAACTTTAACCTTTGCCAACAATCCTATTGTATTTACATTATATCCAGGATGTGACGATGATACTAACGATGGCATAACAAGCTTTGATTTGGATGCCATGGAAGCTTTTGTGCTTTCAAACAACAATGTACCTAATACTGCCACAATCACCTTTTATGGGTCCCAATCTGATTTGGAAAACCAAACAAACCCTCTTTCCGGAACCTATGAAAACACAGACAGTTCCTATTTTGACACCTTATATGTTCAAATTACAGATAATGGTATTTGTTATGCCTATGCATCCATTTATTTAACAGTAAACCCTTCTCCAGAATTAATTTCAGATGAAGACATGGTTTATTGCTTAAATCTCTTTCCAGAAACCATACTTCTGGAAGCTGGAATTCTTTATGGTAACCCAATTGACTTTAATTACCAATGGCAATTAAATGGCACTGATTTATTGGAAAGCACAGAGCAAATTTCTGTGAATGAAGTAGGCACTTATACTGTAACGGTTACCAATAGTGATGGCTGTTCAAACACAAGAACCATAACGGTTCTTCCTTCCAATCTAGCTACAGTTCAAGATATTTTAATAACTGAAGCGTCAGACAACAACTCCATAACAATAGTTGTAACTGGCGAAGGACAATACGAATTTGCCTTAGATAACGGTTACTTTCAAGACAGCAACATATTTACAAATGTGTCAGCTGGGTATCATACAATACATATTCAGGATAAAAATGAATGTGGTATCATTTCAGCAGATGTTTCTGTTTTAGGTTTCCCTAAGTTTTTCACACCAAATGGCGATGGTTACAACGATTTTTGGAATCCAGTAGGTTTGGATTACATGGAAACTTCGGTAACTGTAAACATCTTTAACAGATACGGAAAACTCCTCAAAGAATTAAGTGCTTTCGGTTCTGGTTGGGATGGCACTTTTAAAGGGGAATTACTGCCAACAGACGATTATTGGTTTGTAATTACCTTTAGTAACGGCAAAGAATATAGAGGTCATTTTACTTTAAAAAGATAGATGAAAGTTTCATGCAAAATTTCAACATCTTTAAGTAATTTAGCTTCGATGTCATGCTGAGCTTGTCAAAGCATCTTAAATAATTTTTATAACATAAAAAATACGCATTATGCGTTTCAAAATAACATCAGAATTCAGTCCAACAGGAGATCAGCCAGCTGCCATCAAGCAATTGGCAGATGGCCTAAATGCCAATGAAAAATACCAAACATTGCTTGGTGTTACTGGTTCTGGTAAAACGTTTACAGTTGCCAATGTTATTGAACAGGTACAAAAACCAACACTAGTTTTGGCTCACAATAAAACCTTGGCGGCTCAACTATACTCAGAATTCAAACAGTTTTTTCCTAATAATGCTGTAGAATACTTTGTATCTTATTACGATTATTACCAACCAGAAGCTTATATTCCTGTATCTGGCGTTTACATTGAAAAAGACCTCTCCATAAACGAAGAAATAGAAAAAATGCGTTTAAGCACAACTTCTTCCCTACTTTCCGGAAGAAGAGATGTGCTGGTGGTTGCTTCGGTATCTTGCTTGTATGGTATTGGAAATCCTGTGGAATTTCAAAAAAACGTGATATCCATTGAAAAGGACCAGGTTCTTTCCAGGACCAAGTTACTTCATAGGTTGGTTCAAAGCTTGTATTCCAGAACAGAAGCAGAATTCCATCACGGAAATTTCAGAATAAAAGGAGACACTGTGGATGTGTTTCCCAGCTATGACGATCACGCCTTTAGGATTCACTTTTTTGGGGATGAAATTGAAGATATTGAAGCGTTTAACATTCAAACAAACGAAGTTATTGAAAAGTATGACAGGCTCAATATATATCCAGCCAACATGTTCGTGACTTCTCCTGAAGTCTTACAAGGCGCCATAAAAAACATTCAAGATGATTTGGTAAAGCAATACGAATATTTTAAAGAAATTGGTAAGCACCTGGAAGCAAAACGACTGAAAGAACGTACCGAATTTGATCTGGAAATGATTCGCGAATTGGGTTATTGTTCTGGTATTGAAAACTATTCCAGATACCTAGATGGCAGACAGCCAGGAACCAGACCTTTCTGTTTGCTGGATTATTTCCCAGACGATTATTTAATGGTTGTAGATGAAAGTCATGTGACCATCTCTCAAGTCCATGCCATGTATGGAGGAGATAGAAGCAGAAAAGAAAACCTGGTAGAATATGGTTTTAGGTTGCCTGCAGCCATGGACAACAGACCTTTAAAATTTGAGGAGTTTGAAGCCTTGCAAAACCAAGTGATATATGTAAGTGCCACACCTGCAGATTATGAACTTCAAAAATCAGATGGCATCTATGTGGAACAGGTTATTAGACCTACTGGTCTGCTGGATCCTGTAATAGAAGTACGACCTAGCTTGAATCAAATTGATGATTTAATTGAGGAAATCCAACAAAGGGTTGAAAAGGATGAACGTACCTTGGTAACAACCTTGACCAAACGTATGGCCGAAGAACTGACCAAGTATTTAAGCAGGATTCAAATTCGGGTTCGTTATATCCATAGTGATGTGGACACCTTGGAACGAGTTGAGATTATGCAGGATTTACGAAAAGGTTTGTTTGATGTTTTGGTTGGTGTAAACTTGCTTCGTGAAGGTTTGGACTTACCAGAAGTGTCTTTGGTTGCTATTCTGGACGCAGATAAAGAAGGGTTTTTACGTTCGGCCAGATCTTTAACACAAACCGTTGGAAGAGCTGCCAGAAACCTTAACGGAAAGGCCATTATGTATGCAGACAAGATAACCAACAGCATGCAAAAAACCATAGATGAAACCAATTACAGACGTGAAAAACAAATTGCTTACAATACCAAACACAAGTTAACACCAAAGGCTTTGAACAAAAGTCTTGACAATGCCTTGTCAAAAAATTCGGTGAGCACTTACAGTTATGAATTGGAAGCCATGAAAGCGGCCGAACCAGAAAGCAAATATCTTACAAAAGGGGAATTGGAAAAGAAAATTCGTGAAAAACGAAAATTGATGGAACAGGCAGCCAAAGCTTTGGACTTTTTACAAGCAGCTAAATTTAGAGATGAGATTAAAGCTTATCAAGGGAAATTAGAAACTTTGAAATAAACACCAAGTTCCTTAAAACTAAATTCCAAAAATCCATCATTCAAAAATATGCAACTATATAAGCTAAATCTTGAAGTATAAACTTTGAATTTAAATCAATTATATTGCACTTTAAAAATATCAATAAGCACATCTGGAGGAACAATTTTATTAGGAAAGCTTTCCATTAAATACAATACCTTATTGATGGATTCGTGACTTAAACCCATTCGGATGCCATAATTAAACAGCTTGATTCTTTCTTTTGGTGTATGCTCGTCATCAATATTCATAAGTAAAACCAATCTATGAAATTGCACAATACGTTCACTATGGGATTCTAAATGAATATAGTTTATTGGATGATCTATCAAATAATCGAAATCTTCTCTGGAGATTTCAAGCTGTTTTGCAATTGCAAGTAAAAAGTTATACTCAATTGGCTTTAAATCACTTTCGCTTTTTGCAAATGAAATCATTTCAGACAAAAGGCTTAATTTTTCAACCCTGTTAATCATTAGAGGAATGGATTAATATTTACATTATAAAGATACTTATAAACAATAATTGATAATCCCTTATAATTTGTAACTTGTCGAAAAATAATCTGCGTTTTATCGTTATTTTTTACGCTTTGTATAAAATAAAAGTTAATTAACTGACTATCAGTATTTTAACTATAATGTGTATTTCATCGATTATTTTACATTTGTAAAAAAAAGAAACAATAAATTTTATATATGACTAATAACGACATCTTTAAAAAATTAAGGGTTGCTTTAAAACTTCGAGACGACGAAATAGTAAAAATTTTGGAATTGGTAGATTTTAGAATTACCAAAAGTGAATTGGGTGCCTTTTTTAGAAAAGAAGATCATCCAAAATACATGGAATGTGGTGATCAAATTTTAAGAAATTTTTTAAATGGGTTAGTAATTCATCTTCGTGGACCTATGCCAAAAAAAGAATCCAAACTAGCAACTTCAAATAAAAACACAAAAAAATAGGAAACAACTATATTAGTTTGTCAAATATTTTTAAATTGCACAAATAAGACCAAATAGTCCTAATCTATATGATAGATAATCCTACGATCACGCAGCTCTCTGAGATTTCAGAAGACACCATAAAAACACTCAACAATAAATACAAACCGCTTTCTGCCACCAACCGTATCAAAGAGCTTTATAAAGATTTTGATGTTAAAGATGTCATGCTTACCAGTTCTTTTGCTGCGACTTCTGCTTTTTTATTGAAACTTTTTTCTGAAGTAAATACAAACCAAAAAGTGTTTTTTATTGATACAGGCTATCATTTTGAAGAAACCTTAAAGTATAAGGAAAAACTGGAACAACTTTACAATTTAAATGTAACATCCATTACAGCCATTAAAGAGGAACATGAGTTTACCACAAAAGATGAAACTTGGAAAAAAAATCCGGATTTCTGTTGCTCCATTAACAAAGTAAGACCTTTGGAAACCATAAAAAAACAATACAAGGTTTGGGTTTCGGGATTGATGGAATGGCAAAGCGACCATAGAGCCAGCTTGGACATTTTTGAAATGAGAGGAGAGATTTTAAAATTTTATCCATTGTTGGATATTACCAAGGAACAACGTGATGCTTACATAGAAAAACACCAATTACCCTTCCATCCATTAGTTGCCAAAGGCTATCACTCCATAGGTTGCAGCCACTGTACAGTTCCTGGGGAAGACAGAAGTGGACGCTGGAACAACAATCCAAAAACAGAATGTGGATTGCATTTATAAGGTTTTTTAGTTATTTTAAGGAATGACAATCAAAGAAATTCTAAATTCCACAGAACACAGACCTTGGAAAAAACCTAACAAAAGTTGGAAATATTATCAAGAATGGAATGATGCTATTTTTCTGCATTGGCAAGTAGAATTGCATGAATTAAAAAAATTTGTTCCAGAAGAATTAGAAATAGATTTATTTGAAGGAAAACCTTGGATTTCAGTAGTAGCCTTTACTATGGAAAAAATAAGACCAAAAAACCTTCCAGCATTTAGACCAATTTCCAATTTTGAAGAAATTAATATCAGAACTTATGTAAAATGCAACAATAAAACTGGAGTATATTTTTTAAGCATAGAAGGTGGCACCAGTCTATCTTGTAAAATTGCAAAAGGCATCTCTCAACTTCCTTATCGTTTCTCAAATATAAAACGAAATACGAATCAATATTATTCAAACAACATTCAATTTAATGACAGATTAAAAATTGATTTTGTTATTGGTGAAAAAATAAATAAAAAAAACGCATTAGAACATTGGCTTGTTGAAAGATATGCACTTTTTCAAGATTCCGAAAATACTATCAATGAATTTGAAATCCACCATTTGGAATGGCCTTTAAATGACATTGAATTGAAAAATTTAGAATTAAACTATCAACGCTATGAAAATCTGTTAAAAAATAATCCCATTAAAATGCATTATTCAAAAGGTGTAAAAGTAGTTGCTTGGGGAAAGACAGAAATAATGAAACTAAAAAAATAGTCATTATTAAGTAACATTTACTTTAAAACTAAAAAAACCACTTTACATTTAAAGTGGTTTTTAATTAATATAAAGATTGCTTTTTTAAGCTAATACTTTCTGTACTTTGTCTGCAGCTTCTTGGAATTCGGTAGCACTTAATACATCCAATCCAGAATTATCAATCAAATCTTTAGCGATGTCTGCATTGGTTCCTTGTAAACGTACAATAATTGGCACATTAATGTTCCCCATGTTTTTATAGGCATCAATAACTCCTTGAGCTACACGATCGCAACGTACAATACCACCAAATATGTTTATTAATATGGCTTTTACATTTGGGTCTTTTAAAATAATTTTAAAAGCAGCTTCTACTCTAGCAGCATCTGCAGTTCCACCAACATCCAAAAAGTTTGCTGGTTCTCCACCTGCTTGCTTAATTAGATCCATGGTTGCCATAGCAAGTCCAGCGCCATTAACCATACAACCTACATTTCCATCTAAATCCACATAGTTTAGACCTAGAGCTCCAGCTTCTACCTCTATTGGGTTTTCTTCACGTAAATCGCGTAAATCTTTATAATCTTTATGTCTAAAAAGCGAATTGTCATCTATGGTCACTTTGGCATCAACAGCCATAATTTTGTTATCGCTGGTTTTTAAAACCGGGTTGATTTCAAATAAAGAAGAATCTGACTCAACATAAGCTGTATATAATGCAGAAACAAACTTGGTCATTTCTTTAAACGCAGTTCCTTCCAAACCTAAGTTAAAGGCAATACGTCTAGCTTGAAAAGGCATTAATCCTACAGAAGGATCTACTTCTTCGGTAAAAATTAAATGTGGTGTTTGTTCAGCCACTGTTTCAATGTCCATACCACCTTCGGTAGAATACATAATCATGTTACGACCTGTACTTCTATTTAACAATACAGACATATAAAACTCACTTGTTTCACTCTCTCCAGGATAATAAACATCTTCTGCAACCAAAACTTGGTGTACTTTTTTCCCTTCGGCAGAAGTTTGTGGCGTAATTAAGTTCATGCCAATAATTTGACCTGCAATCTGTTCCACTTCCTGAAGGTTTTTGGCAAGCTTTACTCCTCCACCTTTACCACGTCCACCAGCGTGAACCTGAGCTTTTATAACATGCCAACTTGTTCCTGTTTCAGATGTTAATTGTTTGGCTGCTGCTACAGCTTCTTGAGCATTTTTTGCAACAATACCACGTTGAATACGTACGCCAAAGCTTGCTAATATGTCTTTTCCTTGATACTCGTGTAAATTCATCTTTATTAAATTAATTGTCATTTATTTAAAAGAAGAAATCTCTTAAATTTATTGTGGCACAAAAGTAAACAACCTATTGCTTTTAACCAATATTTTTTACAGGAAGTATTAGTATACTTTTTAAATGACTGAAATATGAAATAATAATGCTAAAAATGAACTTGGTTATATTAAATACTTTTTAGTTTTACGCTTCAAAAAAAAAATAATAAATCAAATGAACACAAAAACCTTATTACAAATTGCGAAGGATTATGGAAGTCCTGTTTATGTTTACGACTCTGAGAAAATAGTCTCTCAATACAAACGTTTAACAACTGCATTTAATAAGGTCAAACAGGTGAAAATTAATTATGCTGTAAAAGCCTTGTCCAATGTTTCGGTATTAAAACTCATGCATTCGCTTGGGGCAGGATTGGATACCGTTTCCATACAAGAAGTTAAATTGGGTTTAACGGCTGGGTTTTCGGCTGATAAAATAATTTACACTCCCAATGGCGTATCTCTTGAAGAAATTGAAATTGCAGCAAACCTTGGGGTACAGATTAATATAGATAATCTTTCAATTTTGGAACAATTTGGAACCAAATACCCAAACATTCCTGTTTGTATCCGCATAAACCCTCATGTTATGGCTGGCGGAAACACCAATATTTCTGTTGGGCATATTGACAGTAAATTTGGGATTTCAATTCATCAAATCCCTCACATCCTTAGAATTGTTGAAAACACCCAGATGACCATTAATGGGATTCACATGCATACTGGAAGTGACATTTTGGATATTGATGTGTTTTTATATGCCAGTGAAATTTTGTTTGAAACAGCCAAACATTTTAAAGATTTGGAATTTATTGATTTTGGTTCTGGGTTTAAGGTTCCATACAAGGAAGGGGATATTGAAACCAATATTGAAGAATTTGGAAAAAAACTAACCAAAAGATTTAACGAATTCTGTAAAGAATATGGCAAAGAATTGACCCTAGCTTTCGAACCTGGTAAATTTTTAGTGAGTGAAGCTGGATATTTTTTAACCAAGGTGAACGTGGTTAAACAAACAACCTCAACAGTTTTTGCTCAAATCGATTCTGGGTTCAATCATTTAATCCGTCCCATGTTTTATGGGTCTCAACATGAAATTGAAAACATTTCCAATCCTAAAGGTAGAGAGCGTTTCTATTCTGTAGTTGGATATATATGTGAAACCGATACATTTGCAAACAACAGACGTATTGCAGAAATAACCGAAGGAGATATATTAGGGTTTAAGAATGCTGGAGCCTATTGTTTTTCCATGGCATCTAACTATAATTCCAGATATCGTCCTGCTGAAGTTCTCTGGCACAACAACCAAGCACACCTTATTAGAAAAAGGGAAACTTTTGACGACATTATTAAAAACCAAATAGAAATCGACCTCACTAAATAAACAAAAAAAGCGTTTCAGAAACCGAAACGCTTTTTTATATGTATAACGGGTTATTTTTTTAATATTTTTTTAGAGTAAGCACCTTTATCTGTTGCAATATTGGCAATATACATACCTGCTTTTAAGTTGGAAACGGAAATGGATGTTAAATGGTCATTTATAGACAAAACCTGTCTTCCACTTAAGTCTATTAGAACAATTGAACTTATTGTCTCGTTCTGACTTAAATGTATATTCAAAACATCTTTAACTGGGTTTGGAACTATGGTAAGTTTGTTAGATTCAAAATAATTTTCAGAAATGTTCAAAGTACTCAACGGTAAAAGACTCTCCATTAAAGAGATGGTTTCGTTTATACCAAATATTGGCACACTGATATTAAGGTCCGAAGTCCTAAACACCAATTTTCCATCAGAATCATCATAGTACGTATAAGTAGTTTGAGTTGCCGTACCTGAAAAAGGAGGTATTGATAAATTTAAATTCTGTTCTGTTTTTAATCGAGTTACTGCTCCAGAATAAGCGCCTTCCCCAAGATCATTCATACTAAGGGTTCCATAGGCATCTACAGCAGTGTTAATGGTTCCTGTAAAAGTTCCAGATGCAGCCACATATGTAAAAGTGCCTGCAACGGTTCCTGAATTTGTGGTTCCGTAACCCATAGGAAAAGTTCCTATTAAAGCATTGGTTGTACTGTAATTTAAAATAATATTATCACCATCCTCAACCCTAGAGATTCCTGTAATGGACACTTGTCCTGCTACATTTTTCGTGAATATTTTATTCTCTTCCGATGCTGAATTAGTAACAGTAAGAACTGTAGTTGTTCCTGGATAGGTGCTCAACTCAGCTGGTTCCGGAGCTGCATAGGTATCAATATCTGTGTCTACTTGAGAAAAAGTATTAAAATTCCATGTTAGTCCAGCTCCAGTGGCACTTTGGTCTATAGGAGAACTAGAGGTTACAAGAGCAAAGTGTGAACCTGGTACACTATAGTAATTGGGAATTGGCACTTGCGAAAAAATCATTGCAGGAATTGATAAAAATAAGTAAAGTAGTTTTGATTTCATATAAGTTAGTTTTCCTCAAATCTATCAAAAAGAGCATATTAAGTATAAAAAATAGGACGATTGTATAAAAATACCGTTAAAGTGTTAATTGTACTGAAATATAATTTTGTACTTTTAAAAGTAAATTTTCCATCATGAACAAACTAACTTGGGAATCGTTTACAAAACGCATCCACATTCATGCCACAACGGAAAAACTATATTGGTGTTGGGCTACATCAGAAGGCCTCACGTCATGGTTTTTAAAAGATGCAGTGTTTTTAAGAGACAACAAGCCTATTAATAAATCAGATTTTATAAAACCAAATGACAGCTATTTTTGGTATTGGCATAATTGGGACGGGAAAGAAGAAGGGAAAATTATTGAAACAAATGGGAAGGATTTTATAAAGTTTTTGTTTGCAGGAAGCTGTGAGGTTACCATAAACCTGGAACAGAAAAAAGAAGCCATATTGCTCTCCTTAACCCAGTCCAAAATCCCACAAGATGAAAAAAGCAAACTGGAGATTTTTTATGGCTGTAGTAATGGTTGGACCTTTTGGTTAGCCAATTTAAAGGCATATTTAGAACATGGTATATTGTTAAATGAAACCGGAATCGACCTAAAACCTTTTGGACTAGCAGGTTATGAATTTGTTAATATGTAGTTTTTTTTACTATCTTTAAACTCTCCTCAAGTCTTTTTAATAGCGTACAAAAGACTTATGAAAACTAACAAACTAAAGCCCATTGTGCTTGCCAGTGCAACATCTCTTCGTTGTGCCAAAAAATTCACGTTCTCATTCGAGCCTTTTTTTATTTTAAAATACTTTAAAACCCTATTGTGTTTTGTACTTCTATGCCATACTCCATTAGTTTTTTCCCAAACCAAAAAGATGGATAGCTTATCAGAAGCGCTTCAAAAAGAAACAGACAAAAATTTAAAACTGGCCATAATAGACGAGCTGGCCAACACAGCATTTCAAACAGATTTTGAAACAGCTCTCGATTATGCCAAACAAGGGGTTTTACTTTCTGAAAAAACCCAAAACAAAGAATGGCAGCCCAAATTTTATGAAATGACCGGAAGAATCCATGCCAATTTATTGGAATTGGATTCAGCAACCACTTATTTCAATAAAGCCGTAAACGGTTACAAAGCCATAAACAACAAAAAAGGTCAGGCAACCACCTATTTTAAGATTGCTTGGGTACACAAAAGAAGAGGGAATATTGAACAAGCCCTAAAACTGGACCTTGAGGCCTTGAAACTTATGGAAGTAATTCAGGACAACACAGGAATTGCTGGTGCATACAGTCGGATTTCTGAAGACCTAAACAAACAAGGCAGACATAATGAAGCCCTGGAATATGCTTTAAAAACCATAGAAATAAGCAAAAAAAACAAGCTAAACACCGAATTGGTCTATGCTTACACCTCTGCTGGCGACACACATATGTATTTGGGGTCTTACCAAGAAGCCTATAACTATTTTAATGATGCATTGTTATTGGCTTATCAGCAAAATGTGTCCACTTACGATTTAATAAACTTTAGAAACAACAAAGCGAATGCACTTAAACGTATGGGCAAACATCAAGAGGCTAAAATTGAATATGAAACGGCTTTAGCCAAAGCTAAGGAAATCGAGTATGAAAATGCCATATATGTTATTACTGCCAATTTAGGTGAAATAAACTTGCTTCTAGGAAACTACAACGATGCCCTTAAATACCAGCTCCTAACGGTAAATATGCAGGAATCCAATGGAGATGTCTCCAATCTTACAGAAAATTACGAACATGTAAGCACCATATACGAGAAATTAGGCAATTACCCAAAAGCTCTGGAATACCAGAAAAAAGCAAGGGTTATGAGAGATAGTACTGCTGCTATTGAAAGTGATAAGGTAATGTCCAACCTATTAACAAAATACGAAACAGAAAAAAAGGAAGAAACCATAAAAGTCCAAAAAGCAAAAATCTCCCAACAGCAAAAAACCCAAATCCTGTATATAACCATTGCGGCTTTATTGACCTTTAGTTTAATAGGCATGTTTTCCAGCATGAGGAATATTAGAAAAAAACGTAAAAAGCTCCAAGTTTTAAATTTGGAATTGGAAACAAAAAACAAACAAAATGAGCTCCTTCTCAAAGAAATACATCATCGCGTAAAAAACAATTTGGAGTTGGTAAAAAGTTTAATCTCCTTACAGTCTGCACAACTGGAAGACTCTGCAACCAAAGATGCCATGATAGCGAGTCAAAATAGGGTTCAGTCCATGGGAATCATCCATCAAAAACTTTATCAAGGCGAAAATTTAGGGAGTATTGAAATGAAAGATTATTTCATAAATTTAAGTGAAGGGATTCTAGACACCTTTAATAGTGAAGATCAAATAAAAATTGAATGTGCCATGGAGCAATTGGAGTTGGATGTGGACACTGCTGTCCCTATTGGGTTGATAGTGAACGAACTTTTGACCAATGCTTTAAAATATGCTTTTCCTGAAAACCAAAAAGGGAACATCCAAATTAGCCTACTTAAAGACAAACCTGACACTTTAACACTCAAGGTGGTGGATAACGGCATTGGCAAAACCCAAGGAATCGCTCCAAAGGGAACCGGTTTTGGCTCTCAACTTATCAAACTTTTAACCAAACAATTGAATGGTGAAATGAAAGAAGAATCGCATAATGGCACGTCTGTTCTATTTCACTTTAAATTAAAATCCGCTGCATAACAAATGAATCCTCCATTAAAAATATTAATCGTAGAAGATGAAATGATCATTGCAGCCAATATTTCTTTGCAGCTAACCTCATTAGGCTATGAAGTAACCGGAATTATTCCTCGTGGAGAAGAAGCACTCCTACATATAAAGCAACATCAACCAGACATGGTCTTGTTGGACATTAACTTAAAAGGAAAAATAGATGGTATTGAAACAGCTCTTTTAATGCAACAAGATTACCATATTCCCATTATTTACCTTACGGCCAATGCAGACGATGCAAACTTTAATAGAGCCAAAGCCACAAACCCTTATGCATTTATTTCCAAACCTTTTAAAAAACTGGATTTACAGCGCGCCATTGAACTTACTGCAACCCATTTAAAAGACAATAACACAACTCCCAAAGAACACACATTGGACAATGAAGACCCTTTAATACTTAATGATTGTATTTTTGTTCGTCATCATGAAAAAATGGTAAAAATAAATATCATAGACATTCTTTACATAGAAGCCGAACGTAATTACTGCCGAATTTATTCTAAAGGCAAAGAGTTCTTAATAGTAACCACTTTAAAGGACATAGATCAAAAATTACCACAAGATCACTTTTTAAGAATTCACAGGTCGTTTATTGTCAATATTTCACAAATAGATGAAATTGCCACAAGTCATGTAGTTGTTTCCAGAAAAGCCATTCCCATAAGCAAGCAGCTAAAATCCGAACTCTTAAAACGCTTACATACAATATAATAGCACAAAACCCTGTCTCCTTAAAAATTAATAGGTGACACCTATTTCTTTAGATAACTAAAAAAGGATGTTCGGACATTAATAACACCATTTCGTCCTAACCCACTTTCAATTGGTTGTGCAATTAAGTTACTTAGTTAAAGTAAAAGCTATTATTAATCAATACCTAAACATTGTGAAATCTATAAAGATCAAACTGGTACTAACCATTTTTGTTGTGATGTTGCCAATAGTTACAAAATCACAAGAGAACAATATTATAACCATAGAGGAAGTCTACAATCATATAATTGTAAATCAAGTTTCAAACACTAGACATATTGTAAGTCCTTCCCCTAAATACCAATTTAGCAATGGCCATAAAAACCAAAACATTGAAATCATTAATTCAACCAAGGTCAAGAACATAATTACAGAATTTAATAACGAATGGGAATACCTCATGTTCAGCAACATGACCATAACTGAAATAGACAGTGACCATATTTTGGTTACTGGAATTATTTCAGGCAAAAACATGGAAAAAGGCATGATAAACCACATGGTATTTCAACATACTTGGTTACTTGAAAATGGAGTGCTCATAAAATTTATTCAATAAACCAAATGCACAAACAAAACAGGCAGGTTAATTTTTTATAGAGGGAAATTTATAGAAATCGTTTTACTTGAGGTTTAAGGTTTTGGTGATTTTTAAACAAAAATGTCAAGTCACAAACGATCTAAAATCTGTCTGTTTTTATTTAAAAAAACATTCAACAATAAAAAAACAAAATCCCATGGATAAAGTAGGCATTATAGGTGGTTCTGGCTTTATTGGAAGCTACATCACAAAACTGTTTTTAGATAAGGGTTTTGAAGTTAAAGTTTCAACAACAGACATTTCAAACCAAGAAAAATATGAGCACTTAATGAATTTAGATCATTCTGACCATTTATATCTCAGCGAATTGAATGTTGAAGACAAAGAACAGTTAAAAGAATTTGTAAAAAATTGCGACATTATTATTCATGGTGGCACACCTTTTCAGTTGGATTTTAAAGATGCCAAAACCGAATTGTTAGATCCAACCATAAAAGGGACCGAAAATTTCCTGGAAATTATAAAAGATACACCTATGGTAAAAAAAGTGGTGTTAATTGCTTCTGTTGCTGCATGGAATACCAATTTCCCATTACCAGCAAATGGTAAAAAACCAACAGATGTATTTAACGAAAACAGTACACCATTTATGAGTGAGGAAAGTCATCCTTATGCACAGGCCAAATTTATTGCCAATGAAACGGTTCGCAAATTTATTGCAGAAACCCCAAATTTGGATTTTGAAATTACCAGCGTATCTCCAGTAGCCGTTATGGGTAAATCCTTGTCCAAAAGAGAAGATTCCACCTCAACTGGGTTACAGTTTCTTTTTAAAAACAAAATTGCTCCAAATCCTTTTATCCAAATGTTTTACGACATGGATGTTTTGTTTGCCCTTGTAGATGTAAAAGATGTTGCCATAGGAGTTTACAAAGCTGCGACCATTTCAGGTTTGCATGGGAAAAACTATTTGTTATCCAGCGAAAGTTATCCTGTATCAGACATCAACTTAATGCTGAACCAAAAAGCACCTAAAAACAGGCCAATTACAGTATACCAAAACCAAATGGCAGAACGTGAATTGGGTCTGCCTTTTCGTCCTGTGAAATTAACTTTAAATAACTTTTCAAAATAAATAATCATGAAAAAAACACTCTTATTATGTTTTACTGTTTTATTGCTCACAACAATGACTTCACTGATAAGCTGTAAAGAAAATGCAGAAAACACTCAAAACCAATCCGAACCAGTGGAAGCAACAATAAAAGTTGCTGATGTGCCAGAGTATTTCCTATTACGCCCAGAAGTAGAAAAAGCCTATGGTTATTCGCATGCCGTAAAAATTGGCAACAGTATAAAAATATCTGGTGCTGTTAGTATGGATGACCAAGGCAATCCTACTGCTGTAGGAGACTTGAAACAACAAATGAAAAACTGTTATGCCGATCTAGAAAAAATATTAAACCATTATGGCTGTACGTTTAACGATGTGGTTGTAGAAAACATCTTTACAACAAACATGCCTACCTTTTTGGAAGTTGCCGCTTATAGAGCTGAAATTTATAAAAACCATTTTCCAACAGGGTCTTGGATAGGAGTCAAGGAATTAGCCATACCAGAGTTTCTTATAGAAATAGAGATGGAAGTACATAAAACAGAATAACGAATAATGAAGGTTAAAAACGAACTATGAGGACAGCACTTTTGGGAGACGATAAGCTAGGTTGTTTCGAGTCTATGCATTTTATAAAAAACACTTTCGGAAAGCAAATGAAACAACCTGTAAATAAAGATGTTTAAAAAATTTTCAGCTTATCTCAATATGGATAATGTTGCTGGACAAATAAGAGGGATTTACTTGTAGGAAAATGAAGATGTAAGATCCATTTTTGAAGAAATGCTGAAACCTTATGGGATTTGGATGTGGATAATCCAACCATACAAAGCACCAATATTACAGATCATGATGTATTCGACTATGGTTAAATTTCTGGTTTTCAAATCATTCATTATCCATTGAATTGAAAAGCATTATACATCACTCAGATTAATATCATATAGAATGCTTACAAGAAAGAACAAGATAATTAATGCAAGTTATGCTGCACTTGTCCATCAAATTGCAGAGAGAGACTCCCATATGCCCAGATATGAGTAAGCCTTTCGATTATCTGCTACAAAGGAAGCAACATTCATAATAACCAGTTAAAACATAAAATCATGATTAAATTAACAGTACTATATGGACACCCAACAGACATTGAAACATTTGAAACCTACTATGTAAACACCCATTTACCAAAAGCGTCTAAAATGAAAGGTCACCTAAAAATTGAACTTACAAAATTCATGAATTCTCCAGATGGCTCCAAACCAGCTTATTATAGAATGGCAGAATTTTGGTTTTCCAATCCTGAAACCATGCAAGCAACCATGTCTTCTCCAGAAGGTCAAGCTACTGCTAAAGACTTAGACAATTTTGCAACTGGTGGCGCAACCTTATTGATAGGAATTGTGGAAGGATAAACGTTCTTTTATGACACCAATTAATCGATTGGACATTATAAGTTTAAACAAATAAAAAAAATATCTTTTATAGTAAGCTTAAATAAATATCTCAAAAAATTCAAAAAATAAATAATCATGAAAAATAAAGTAGTATTGATTACAGGAGCAAGTAGTGGCATTGGGAAATCGACAGCCGAAGCCTTTGCTGCCAAAGGAGCCAACGTCGTGGTAGCTGCTCGTAGGGAAAATGAATTACACAATTTAGTCAATGCCATTAAAGCCTATGGTGGCAAAGCTACTGCCATACAAACAGATGTTTCCAACAGTAAAGAGGTTGAACAAATGGTTGTACATACCATGGAGACATTTGGTCGTATTGATTATGCCGTGAACAATGCTGGTATAGAAGGAGAAATCGCACCTATTACCGAATTGTCGGAAGCATCTTGGGACAAGGTGATGAATATCAATCTTAAAGGTGTCTTTTTATGTATGAAATACCAAGCAAAAGCCATGCTATCAGGTGGTCATTCTGGGGCTATTGTCAATGTTGGTTCAGTCAATTCTTTCCTTGGGTTTCCTGCTGGATCAGCTTATGTGACTTCAAAACATGGCCTTGTTGGGTTAACTTCAAGCGTTTCTGCCGAATTAGGCCCAAAAGGCATTAGAGTGAACCTCTTGTGCCCTGGAATAACCGTAACGCCAATGCACAGCAGAATCAGAGACCTTTTTGGAGACGATTTGTATGACAAAGGAATCATCCCAAAAGTTCATTTACAACGTGCTGGAAAACCAGAAGAAATGGCGAAAGTCATTTTATTCCTCTGTTCAGACGAGTCAAGTTACATAAGTGGTTCAACGCTTACGGTAGATGGTGGTCTTACGCTAACAATGTAACACCATTATAAGTATAATTAAAATAATTTAAAATCCATCACCTATCCTTAACCATCTCTTTTAGGGTGACACCTAATTGTATTTGTTTTGAGAGTATATAAAAATGCAGTAAAAAACTCATTTCCTTAGGTCATCACAAAACCTGTTAATACGTGCATAAAAGCTTTTTTATGTTTAGTTATGCCTATTATGGAAAAAGAAAAACATTCTTTGTAAGATAACATTCACGATTATTTTGTATTTTTAACTTGACTACTAGCCTCTTAAACTAAAGCTAGTTCTCAAAAAAACATATACTTTATAGCAAATTGCCCTTTTCTGCTCTGCTAAACAGATGCTTTTGCAATAGCCTAATTGTTTTGCTCAATTTGGAATTCTTTATTGCAACATCACGTGAACCCTTCTTAATTTAACACTATTAAAATGTCACTTAAAAGCCATAAATCATGAAAAATCTTATCTTAATTGGATGTTTACTATTGATTTTCACATCATGTGAAAAAAAACCTCGCTACACACAAAATTCTGAACAAATAGAAATTGTTAAAGCTGCCATTAACGATTATGACTACCAAGAATGGGAAAAACTCATGTCCCATTATGCAGATACAGCCCATATTTATTACAACACCAGATCAAATGTCCTGTCTCCAAAAGAACTTGCTGAATTTCATAAAAAAAACGATGTCTTTTTTTCTACTCGTGCCTTTGAAGATGAAAACAGGGAATATGAGATGGTGGAAGATAACAACGGAAAAACCTGGGTGAATTTTTGGGGTCTATGGAAAGGGAATTTGGCTGCCAACAACAAACAGATAATCATCCCTGTTCATATTACCTATCAATTTATTGACAATAAAATTGTAACGGAATATGGTTATTGGAATTCTTCAGAGCTACAATCGGAACTACAAAAAATAAACACCGAAAAATCAGCAACAGACAGCGTACAAGAACCCCAAGCTGCAGAAGACATACAAGAAGTGATTGACATTAAAGACGAAGACTTGGAGTAAATGCATATGCACTTACTTTTTAATTTACCTAAAGTTCAATAATAAATATTGAAACATTTTCCTATGAATTGATTTTGGTAAAAAAATAAGCCTATTCGGACAAAAATATGAATGTTTCATCCTAATCCGATTTTATACTAACATAAATATCGCGTACTTAGAATTCAAATGATTACCAAATTTCAATTATTATGAGATACTTTTTTGCCATTATTGTTTTTTTGAGCCTCTTTTTTGGATGTCAAAAAAACCAAGAGCTTACTCAAACCGAATCCAAATCGGTTTACATGGATTATTCAAATAGTGAAGATCAATTCACTGGAGGCATTAACATGATCCCAATTACAACGTCCAAAGGAATATTCAAAGTTTATACAAAACGTGTTGGAAACAATCCTAAAATAAAAGTCTTACTCCTACATGGAGGACCAGGTGGTACGCATGAATTTTTTGATTGTTTTGATGGCTATTTTCCAAACGAAGAAATAGAATATGTGTATTACGATCAATTGGATTCCTATTATAGCGATAAACCAAACGATTCAACCCTTTGGACCACAGAACATTTTGTGGAAGAAGTAGAACAAGTAAGAAAGGCTTTGAATATGGACAAAAACAATTTCTATCTATATGGCCAATCTTGGGGAGGCATACTTGCTATGGAGTACGCATTAAAATATCAAGACAATTTAAAAGGATTGATAATTTCCAATATGATGTCGAGTGCTCCAGAATATGGTAAATATGCTGAAGAAGTCTTAGGCCCACAAATGGCTCCTGAAGTTTTAAAGGAAATCAAAGAGTTAGAGGCAAAAGAGGATTATGCAAATCCAAGATATACAGAGCTATTAATGACCCATTACTATAGCAAACACGCGCTTCGTTTACCTTTGGAAGAATGGCCAAAGTCTGTTGAATTAGCTTTTCAACACTTAAATCCAAAAATTTATCTCTACATGCAAGGACCAAGTGAATTTGGCATGGCAGGAAACGCAACCCTAAAAAACTGGGATGTTTCAGACAGATTAAAAACAATCAATACACCAACTCTTGTTATTGGTGCAACACATGATACCATGGACCCTAAACATATGGAATGGATGGCAAACGAACTTCCAAACGGTCGTTTTCTATTATGTCCCAACGGAAGTCATCTAGCCCAATACGACGATCAAAAAGTATATTTCAAAGGTCTAATTTCATTTATAAAAGATGTTGATGACGGTACCTTTAAATAATAACCAACCAAAAAAACACATACTATTTCTATTTATGACATATAAAAAATAAGCCTATTGCAATAAAGCAAAGAAATTAAATCCAAACCCCTAAGTCTTTTCTAATTAACAGCAAACTAACAACAAAGACTATGGATACAAAAACAGAACTTCATCCTGTTACAAAGGAAGATAGAATCGATTTTTTGGATATTTTAAGAGGCATTGCCATTCTATTTATCTATGCAGCCAATATAGTTTATTTTTCTGGTTACTTTTTTTTCCCCCCAGAAGCGCATATTCCTGCAACCAATTTAGTGACAGATAACTTTGTGGATTTTACTGCGTTCACATTAATAGACGGAAAGTTTTATTCCATTTTTTCATTGCTATTTGGGATTGGTTGCGCCATTCAGTTTCAAAATTTAAACAATAACAACAAACCCTTTGCGCCTTTTTTTAGACGTAGAATGTTCTGGCTTTTAATGTTTGGCCTTGTTCATTTGGTCTTTATTTGGCTGGGAGATATATTAACTCTTTATGCGCTGCTCGGCTTTGTGTTGGTATGGTTTGTAAACTGCACGAACAAACAACTTATAAATTGGGCCATACTATTAATCTTGTTCCCAATTGCAAACTGGTTTGTTATCCATGTGGCAAATTTTAATTATCCCAATTACATATTTCAGCTGAACACAGAATATTCTAAACATTTCGGATTTCAAATGACTGAATGGCAGGGCAAAGAATTCTCCGATTTTCAAGCATATTTAAAGAACGACAATATGGTTGAGTTTTTTAAAATGAATGTTGGGAACACCTTTATTAGAATTGGAAATATATTATTGGAAGGTAGGATGTTTAAGGTACTTGGTATTTTTTTAATTGGACTTTGGACAGGTAGAAAAATTTTAACCGAAGATTTACTCAACAACATCAAATTTCAAAAAAAAGTGGCGCTTTATGGTATTTGTATAGGTCTCCCTGTAAGCGCCTTTAGATCATATATAGAATTCTTTTCTAACCAAGATCTTTTTTGGAGCTTTTTAAACACGCTCTCTTATGCGTTTGGAACCGTTCCTTTAGCTATGGGATACACAGCCTTGTTGGCACTTATGTATAAAAAAAAGGTGAAGTTTTTACATTGGTTTGCCCCTGTTGGGAAAACAGCTTTATCCAACTATATTTTTCAAACATTTATTTCCATAACGCTTTTTTACGGAATAGGTTTTAATCTCGCTGGCAAGTTTGGAATTACCGTTATTATGGGAATTACCCTACTCATTTTCATCTTACAAATTTTTATGAGCAACTGGTGGCTAAAACATTTTAGGTTTGGTCCTTTGGAATGGATATGGAGACAAGCAACTTATGGTAAAAAAATAAAACTTAAGAAAGTATGAAATATAATAATTGGACAAAAGCAGAATTACAAACTTATATTTTGCTGCTATGCGCAAATGCAGATTCAGAAGAAACAGAAGAAGAAATCCATGTAATAAAATCCAAAACCGATTCTAACATTTTTGAAAAAATATATCAGGAATTCAAAAAGGACAATGAAAATGAAAGATTTGAAAAAATTGATGAAAACATTCATCATCTTGAATATTCCAATCAAGAATTGACCCAAATTAGAAAAGAAATGCATGAAGTCTTTTTTACAGACAAAAAACTTATGCTGATGGAAAAAAACCTAGACCGTATTATGGATAACATACTTTACTAAAGATGATTAAATTTTTCAGAAATATCCGAAAAAATATGCTAAACGAGGGCAAAACCTCAAAGTACCTCAAATATGCCATTGGCGAAATTGTGCTTGTGGTTATTGGTATTCTCATTGCATTACAAATAAACAACAACAACGAGGCAAATAAAGCAAGAACAAAAGAGTTGCATTACCTTAAAAACATAAAAACCGATTTACTCCTCAATATTGAAAATATCAACAATTTCATTGAAACAAGAAAAACCAAAATTCATTCGGCAAACATGGTTCTGGAATATTATGAGGGAAAATCACTCACCAATCTCAAAGATTTAAACAGCAACCTCTTGAATGTTTATATCTGGCATAAATTCTATCAAATAAACAACACCTTTTTAGAATTAACAAATTCAGGGAATCTTGCAACCATTTCAAACGATTCCATAAAAAATGGCTTACTTAATATAGATGCCCTTTATAAGGAGTTAAAAGGTGAAGAAGAGCATTATCGGTTCGACACAGAGGTTCTGCTTTATGAGCCTTCATTTAGCACGTTAGACTTGAATCCACTTACAAAAAAATATATGTACGATGTTAGTAACGGTCAAGTTGGGGAAAATGCTGAAATACCAAGAGAAAATTTTGAAATACTATTAAAAGACACGAAACATAAAAATGGCTTTGTGATGGCTGTTTATGAATTTACAATTATGAATGGCCAATTAGAACGTATGAAAGACATGTCTGAAAAGCTTATTGAATTAATAGTTAAGGAACTAAAAAAAGACACCTAATTTATTGTGAAACACATATGAAAGCAAAAACAATAAAAGCATATTCCATTAAGGATATAATCAAAGAAATTAATAGAATAATTTCTAATGATTTTAAACCAAACTTAGCTCTTGTATTCCTCTCAATAACAAAAGATTGGAAAGTTATTAGTGATGTGTTGGACAAAAGAGACATTGTTGTTTTTGGAGCTACAACATCAGGCGAATTTATTGATGGTGATATAGAAGAAGGCAGCATCGTCATCATGTTATTAGATATAAATCCAGAATATTTTAAATCGGTGTTTTTAGAAACAGGAACAGAAACTGCGTTTGAAAATGCCAAACATATCGGCTTAATAGGAAAGAAAACATTTAAAAATCCTGCCTTCCTTATCGTTTCAGGCTGGTTAACAGAAGAAGGCGAAAATATTGTTGTAGGCATAACAGAGGGTTCTGGAAAAGATGTCACCATTTTTGGAGGTATGGCAGGTGACGACCTTTCCCTTAGTGGCCCAATGGTTTTTACAAAAGACAAAAGCAGCGACAAAGGACTCCTCGCGCTCATCATTGACGAAGACAAAATGGAGGTCAACGGCATTGCAACCTGTGGCTGGAAACCCATAGGCACCACAAAAACAATCACAAAAAGTAAAGGGAACATTGTTTACACCATTGACGATAAACCAGCGCTAGACATGATTATAAAATACCTAGGCGTAGATTATGATTTTGATTCCAGAAAAGAAATCGTCACGCAAATAGGTGCCTACTATCCGCTGCAATTGGAGCGGGAAAATGTAGCTCCTGTAATGCGAACAGCCATGTTAGCCAATCGTGAAGACCGTTCGCTTATCTGTGCCGGAAACGTACCACAAGGCGCTAAAGTCAAATTTTCATTGCCTCCAGATTTTGATGCCATAGAAACGGTTATAGAAGAATGCAACGAATTAAAAGATAAGCATCAACGAGAAGCGGATGCACTTATCATGTTTTCTTGTATTAGCAGACACCTGTCATTTGGAATTTTAATGAGCGAAGAAATAAGTCAAGTACAGAACGTGTGGAATGCGCCAATGGTGGGATTTTTTACCTACGGTGAATTCGGAAAATCAAAAACGGGAAAACATGAATTTCACAATAACACCTGTTGCCTTGTAGCACTTAAAGAAAAATAAAAAATGAAATCAAAATCAATAAAGGGGAAATCAACAGAGGAAATCAAACAAGCATTGGAAAATTGTTTGGCAGATGGTTTTACACCAACGATTGCCATTGTTTTTATTTCTGTAAAACAAAATAGAAAAGCCATTTGTGAGCTAATGGATTCTAAAAATATTGAGGTCTTTGGAGCCACATCCTGTGGTGAATTTATTAACGGTCATCAAACGGAGGGAGAAATTGCCATTATACTTTTAGAATTAGCTAAGGAGCACTATACCATATTATTCGAAACTATGGAAGATGGGAACATGGACAAAGCCATTTACAAGTTAGCCAATAACGCCCTAAAACAATTTACAAATCCATCAATTATAGTCTGTGGCCCAGGTATCAACCAAAATGGAGAGCATTTTGAAGGGGAAAAACTCGTAAAAAGTCTAGAAAAACAACTTGGTGCAGATAAATTATTTTTTGGAGGCATGGCAGGCGATGATTGGGCACTAAAAGAAACTTTCGTTTTTACCAACACTCAAGAATCCAATTATGGAATTGTTGCACTGGCACTAAACGGAGATAAAATTTCACTGAATGGAATGGCCGTTACGGGCTGGAAACCAATGGGAATCGCAAGAACTGTTACAAAAAGTGACGGCAAGTTTCTTTACGAAATAGATGGAAAATCTGCTGTAGATTTATACCTAAAATACCTTGGCAAGGCAGATAAAATAACTGAAAAAAATTTTAAGATTTTTGAGGACCTCGCTATAGAATATCCATTCCTCGTAGAACGCGACACCAATGAAACCGTTATAAAATCGCCAACAAAAATTGATCATACAACAAATGCATTGTTTATGGACAATCCAATGCCAGAAGGCACAAAATTTTGGTTCACACAACCACCAGAGTTTGATATTGTTGAAGAAGTCATTGAAAAAGCAGCCCAGTTAAAAAACGATTTGGACACAGAAGCAGAGGCACTTTTGATTTTTTCATGTGGTGGCAGAAAACCGATTCTTGGCCCTTTTGTAACTGATGAAAATGAAGGACTCGCTAAATTGTGGAACACACCAATGGCAGGATTTTTTACCTATGGTGAGTTTGGACGGGTTTTAAATGGAAGGCAAAATTTTCATGGAGGTGCCTGTTGTTGGGTAACACTTAAAGAAAACGTATGAATCAACACCTTCAACATATTCAAAATTTTATTGAAAACTTAGATCTGCTTTCTAAAGAAGACAAAGTGACCTTATTGAAATCCTTAAAAAGTGCCGATAAAGATTTGCTCATTTCAGAATTTAAACTGGAACGTACCGAAAAAGTAAAACGTACAACAGCTATCTTACTAGAGGAAACCATTGAGGAACTCAAACAAAAACGGAAAGCTGTTGAAGATTCTAATGATGCTTTGCAAAAATCGCTACAAGAGTTAAAAGCAACCCAATCGCAACTTATTCAATCTGAAAAAATGGCAAGTTTAGGGGAGTTGACGGCTGGTATTGCACATGAAATCCAAAACCCCTTAAACTTCGTTAATAATTTTTCTGAAGTCAGTAAAGAATTGCTAGAAGAGATGTTAGAAGAGCTTCAAAATGGCGATATGGAAGAAGTCAATGCCATTGCTCAAGATGTGATTCAAAACCTTGAAAAAATAAACCATCATGGCAAACGTGCAGATGGTATTGTAAAAGGCATGTTACAACATAGTCGAAGCAGTTCTGGAGTAAAAGAATTGACAGATATCAATGTGTTGGTAGATGAATATTTACGTCTGGCTTATCATGGCTTACGTGCCAAAGACAAATCGTTTAATGCTGCATTAGAAACACATTTAGATGAGTCAATTGGAAAAATAGAAATTGTGCCACAAGACTTTGGAAGGGTTGTATTAAACCTAATAACCAATGCTTTTTATGCTGTGAACGAAAAGAAAAAAACACAAACTGAAGCGTATGAACCCAAAGTAACAGTTGAAACCAAAAAACAAAAAGACACCATCGAAATTTCCGTGAAAGACAATGGATATGGTATCCCTAAAAAAGTGCTGGACAAAATATTTCAACCCTTTTTTACAACAAAACCTACTGGTCAAGGCACAGGCTTAGGGCTTTCCTTAAGTTATGACATTATAAAGTCTCATAGTGGAATCATTCATGTAAAAACAGAGGAGAATCAAGGAACAGAATTTATCATTTCATTACCAACCAAAAGCAACAGATGAAACTTAGCAAGAAAATAGAAACCGAAATCTGGCAAGTGTACGAAACTTGGTTAAACAGCTATCTTAATGGTGATGTTGAAACTTATGATTCTTTTTTAGATGATGACTATCATTTTATTGGTTCTGCAACAAAAGAAGAATTTTTAAACAGAAAGGATACCACAAAATTTTTTGCAGATACAGGCGATCAATTTGCTGGTAAAACTGAAATACGGAATGAATCAAAGATTATAGAACAATTTGGCGAACTTATTTTTATCACACATGTTCTTGACGGTTGGTTTCTTCATAAAAATGACTGGAATTTTTATAGCAGATTCCGCTTTTCTAGTATATTAAGAAAAAACAATGATGGTTGGCGATTTATCTATCAACATTTTTCCATCCCAGACCCAAAAACAGCAGAAGGTGAAACCATAGGTTATGACAAAATAAACGAAGAAAACCAAGAATTACGAGAAGCCATAAAACGACGCACTTTTGAGCTTGAACAAAAAAACCGTGAACTTGAGGTAGAAACAGCTTTAGAAAAGGTTCGTGCTAGAACCATGGCCATGCAACATAGTGATGAACTGCAAGAAACCTCATTTTTATTAGATCAACAAGTTAGGGAACTAGGTTTAAAAACTTGGGGATGTGCCTTTAATATCTACGGAGAGAATGAATCTACCGAATGGTTTGGAAACGAAGCTGGCGTACTGCCTACTTATACTGTGCCAAGAAAAGGAATATTTAAGAAATATTACCAAAAAGGCCAAAAGGGAGAGTCATTGTTCATTCAGGAATTTTCTGGTAAAGCATGTATCGATCATTACGAATATATGAGCACGCTTCCAGTTATTGGAGATGTATTAAAAACCCTGAAAAAAACAAACAATGGTTTTCCAACCTATCAAATAGACCATGTGTTTTATTTTAAATATGGTTATCTCTTATTTATTACAAGGGAACATGTACCAGATTCTTATAATATTTTCAAACGTTTCGCTAAAGTATTCGAGCAAACCTACACACGTTTTCTTGACCTTCAAAAAGCCGAGGCGCAAGCTCGTGAAGCACAAATTGAAGCCGCTTTGGAACGCACACGTACCCAAAGCATGCTTATGCAGCATTCAGAGGAATTGGATGCCACATCAAGAGTGTTTCACCAACAGTTATTAGTGTTAGGTATAGACACCGAGTTTTCTTACGTATGGCTACCAGACGAAGCCAAAAACGAACACCAATTTTGGGTAGCCTGGAATTCTGAGCAAAATAAAGAGGATATTAACAGTAAAGCCATAGTTTATCCACTTGATAAAACAGAACCTTATACTGCTTCTTGTTTTAAAGATTGGGCAAGTGGTATTCCTATAAATATTCACCATGTAGAACCCAAGGAAGTTAAAACGTTTTTTAATGCATGGGAAGAACTCCTGAAAGACGCCAAAAAATTGACACCCAAATACTTTTCAAATGGACTGTATTATGCAGAAGCCTTTATGAAATATGGTTGCTTTGGTATCAATATTAAAAGACCCATCAACGATGAAGAAAAACAGATACTGCAACGTTTCAGTATAGAATTTGAACGCACCTACACGCGTTTTCTCGATCTTCAAAAAGCCGAAGCACAAGCTCGTGAAGCACAAATAGAAACAGCTTTGGAAAAAGTGCGTTCTAGAACTATGGCGATGCAAAGTAGTAGCGAATTACCAGAAGCTGCCAACAACTTGTTTCTTCAAATACAAGGGTTAGGTATTCCAGCTTGGAGTACTGGTTATTGTATATGGGAAGACAACCAAAAAAGTGCTTGGTGCAATATGAGTAGCAAAGGCGAGATTCAAAAAGGGTTCTCGTTACCTACTATTGGCGAAGGTTATAATTTTAAGAAACCACTTAAAAACAACGAACCTTTTCATGTTGCAGAATTGGGCGGTAAGGAATTGGTAGAGCATTACAACTTTATGAAAACACTTCCAGGTATAGGGGAAGTTTTAGAAGACTTTGCTAAAAAAGGCATCTCCTTACCAACCTTTCAAATATTTCATATTGTTTATTTCTCTCATGGCTACCTTATGTTTATCACTTACGAAGCTGTCCCAAACGATTGGGAGGTTTTTAAACGTTTTGGAAAGGTATTCCAACAAACCTTTACGCGTTTTCTAGACCTTAAAAAAGCTGAAGCGCAAGCAAGGGAAAGCCAAATTGAAGCAGCTCTTGAAAAAGTACGTTCACGTTCCTTGGCCATGCACAACACTAACGAACTTTCGGAAGTGGTAGCTGTAGTTGCTGAAAAACTAAAGGAATTAGGTGTGATATTTGATGCGGGAGGTGTTATTCTCTGCACCTATTTTCCAGACAACAAAGATGTTGTTCATTGGATTGCGGTTGATGACTTTTCAACATCGGGAAGATATTATGTACCCTATTTTGATAATCCTATTTTTAACGAAGCTTGGGCTTCCAAAATTCGAGGCGATACCTATTTCTCTAAAGAATTTCCTATAGAAGCAAAAAATGATTTTTTTAAACAAGCCTTTGAGCTTAGTGATTATAGCAAGATGCCAGAAGACTATAAACAGTTTGTGCTTCATGCTGAAAAGCACACCTTATCAGCCGCCTGGTCAAAAAATTCTGCAATTATTATCCCTTCCCTTACAGGAGCAGTCCCTTCTGAAAGCGATGCCGAAATAATAAAACGCTTTGCCAAAGTTTTTGAACAAGCCTATATTAGGTTCATGGATCTGCAAAAAGCAGAGGAACAAGCAAGAGAATCCCTAATTGAGATTGGCCTGGAACGCGTAAGAAGCAGAACCCTTGCCATGCAAACCTCAGAGGAATTGGCAGAAACTGCTGTGGTTCTATTTAAACAACTTATCGATTTAGGCATAGCGCCAAACAGATTGTTTATTGGTATTGTTAAAGATGAAGGCAATAGTATTGAAGCTTGGGCAACCAATGAAGATGGCAGTAGTATAGCCAATCGGTTTACCTTGCAAGCTTCAAAAAACAAATCCATAAAAAAAATGCTAACAGGATGGAAACAACAAAAAAAATCTCTTGTTTTCGATATAAAAGGAAAAGAACTACAGGACTATTTCCAGTACCTGAACAAAGAAATAAAAATTCCTTTCATGTACGGATTAGACCAAAAAAGAAGGGTCCAGACCATAGCTTACTTTTCGGGAGGCTTAATTGGAATGGCGTCACCAAATGAACAATCTGAGGAAAGCATCCATTTGTTAGAACGCTTTGCTTCCGTTTTTAATTTAACATATACGCGATTTAACGATTTAAAAGTTGCCGAAGCACGAGCGCGAGAAGCACAAATTGAAGCCTCTTTGGAAAAAGTGCGCTCGGTAGCCTTAAGCTTACAAAAAGCTGACGAAATGCTGAACATTGCCAAAGTTCTGTACGAGCAACTGCTGGGCCTTGGCTTTACAAAAATTCGAAATGCCATTATAGACATTCACAATGATGATGAAGAAACCTTTTTGGACTACGACTATTCCCACGATATGTCCAGTGCCATCACTAAATTTTCTTTCTATGGCGATCCCGTTATAGAACAACAAGTTAAAAAAGTACAATCCAGCAACGATGCCTTTTTTGAAATTGAACTAAAGGGCAAACAACTGGAAGAGCTTATAGAAACACGGTTGCGAAACGGCGAAAAGGACGATCCGCGACTTCATAAAGCAGATCTGCTTACCTACAACCTTTATTCCTTTGGAAATGGAGCCATAGGGATTTCCAATTTTGGGATTTTAAGCGATGAACAAAAACAAATACTGAAAAAGTTCCGAAATGTATTCACATTTGCCTATAAAAGATACACCGATCTAGCAAAAACCGAAGCACAAGCACGCGAGGCTAAAATTGAAGCGGCCCTTGAAAAGGTACGTTCGGTAGCGCTAAGCATGGCCGAATCCACCGACCTGCTCCTAATAGCAAAAGCACTGTACGAGCAGTTGTTGGAATTGGGCTTTAACGATATTCGCAATGCCATAATAGATGTTAACAATGAAGACGACAAAACATTTATGGACTACGACTATTCCCACGAAATGGGTGGCGCCATTACCCCTATGTCCTACGATGACGATCCCACCCTTGTGGAACAAGTACAAGATATAGCCGCAACCACAGACGGTGTTTCCGAAATGACCCTGGAGGGACAGCAATTACAAGATCTTATCGAGATGAGGCGCAAGAATGGCGAAGCAGACGATCCGCGTTTGCTAAAAACCGATAGTATTTGCTATACACTATACGCCTTTGGCAATGGAGCTATTGGCATTTCTAATTTTGGAGAGCTCAATAAAGACCAAAAGAACATTTTAAACCGTTTTAGAATCGTGTTTACCTTTGCATATCAGCGTTTTAAGGATTTACAGGAAAAAGAAGAACATTCGGTGGCCTTGCTTGAAGAAAAACAACGCCTTGAAAAAACACTCTCAGATTTACAGACAACGCAAACCCAATTAATCCAATCGGAAAAAATGGCCAGTTTGGGAGAATTAACGGCTGGCATAGCCCATGAAATTCAAAACCCATTGAATTTTGTCAATAATTTTTCTGAAGTCAGTCAGGAGCTTCTCGACGAAATTCAAGAGGAACTGGAAAACGGCAATCTGAAAGAGGTCAAGGAAATCATGAAAGATGTTATTCAAAACTTAGAAAAAATAAACCACCATGGCAAGCGTGCCGATGGTATTGTAAAAGGCATGTTGCAACATTCAAGAAGCAGCACTGGAACCAAGGAACCAACAAACATCAATGTTCTGGCCGATGAATATTTAAGATTGGCATACCATGGTTTAAGGGCCAAGGACAAAAGTTTTAATGCCACACTGGAAACCCGTTTTGACGAAGGTCTTGGCAACATCAACATAATTCCCCAAGATATAGGACGTGTGGTTTTAAATTTACTAACCAATGCTTTTTATGCGGTAAACGAGAAATCATCGCTCAATAAAGACCTTTCAGGTTCTAAAAACCTAAAAGGTCTAGAGAATTACCAACCAACCGTATCATTAACCACGAAGAAACAAGGGAATTGGGTAACTGTTTCAGTTAAAGACAATGGCAATGGGATTCCACAAAAAGTATTGGTCAAAATTTTTCAACCCTTCTTTACAACCAAACCAACAGGCCAAGGCACTGGGTTGGGACTTAGCATGAGTTACGATATCGTTACCAAAGGACATGGAGGGGAACTAATTGTTGAAACAGAACAAGGAAAAGGAACAGAATTTACAATAAAGCTACCAATTACAGATTAAGCAATTTGGAGCTACAAAAAAATATATTAAAAATCCGTGAATTCGGAGCAATCAAAAAATATACGAATATGAAAATTTTAGTAGTAGACGACGAACACGATGTAAAAACACTCTTTTTACAGCGTTTCAGAAAGGAAATTAAAACCGGCAATATGAACTTTGTGTTTGCTTTTTCGGGAGAAGAAGCCATTACTTATTTAAATGGGAACAAACAGGAAGCAGTACTTATCTTATCGGACATTAACATGCCAGGCATGAGCGGACTGGAATTATTGGAACATATAAAACAAAAATTCCATGCTCCGCCTCCAGTGGTGATGATGATTACTGCTTATGGAGATGATGAAAATTTTAACACTGCCAAAAGGCTGGGCGCAGACGACTTTTTAACCAAACCCCTGGACTTTAATCTTTTAAAAGACAAATTAAAAACTTTAATATAATGGCTAAAATACTAGTTGTAGACGACGAAACGGATTTAGAGGTTTTAATCAAGCAGAAATTTCGAAAAAAAATACGCGAAAAAGAATACGAATTCCTCTTTGCGATCAATGGTGTTGATGCGCTTGAAAAAATCTCAACCGAACCCAACCTGGATATCGTATTGAGCGATATTAACATGCCAGAAATGGACGGACTTACCCTTTTGACCAAAATAAACGAGCAAAAACCCTTGCTTAAGTCAGTTATAGTTTCGGCTTACGGAGACATGCAAAACATCAGGACCGCCATGAACAGAGGAGCTTTCGATTTTATTACCAAACCCATCAATTTTGAAGATTTAAATATTACGGTTGAAAAAACACTCAAGCATAGCAATCAAATAAAAGAGACACTTCAGGCCATCAAGGAAAACAATATCCTTAAAATGTATGTCGATGAAAATGTGCTTAATTTTATGGGAAGCCGTGAGTATGAATCGACCATAATGGCAAACGAGACCATTGAAGCCACTGTTATGTTTATCGATTTATGTGGCTTTACCAAAATTAGTGAGACAGCTCCAGCTGATACTGTTGTAACCATGATCAACACCTATTTTGACGAAATGGTAAAAGAAATCATGAACCAACAAGGTTTTATAGACAAGTTTATTGGAGATGCCATCATGGCTGTTTTTAGAGGAGACTATCATCTAGACAGGGCCATTGACGCTGCCTTGGCTGTGAGACACAAAATAAACAAACTTGAAACATCAAAGAACTTACCAGATTTTACCCCAAAAGTATCCATAGGAATAAAAAGTGGGGAAATGGTTTCAGGAAACATAGGTTCCGTGAGCTTAAAAAGATTGGATTATACCGTTATCGGAGACACAGTAAACACAGCAGCACGTTTTCAAGATGCTGCAAAAGCAAACCAAATTATCATTTCCGAAGATTGTTACAACCAAGTAAAAGAAGCATTTAAATGCCGTAAACTTGGAGACATTCAATTAAAGAACAAATCAGAAAATATAACCGTTTATGAAGTCTTAGAATAGTACCTCGCTTTTTATTCAAAAAAAACAACTAATATGGAAACAATAGAGCAACAAAATCCCAAAAACAGAAACAACAAACATACCGATGATTTAGTCGATCATTATTGGGGAAGCATCACCTATGTGTCTTCATTAATAAAAGCATCGGAAATTAAAGCTGGCCTTATTCTGTCCTTTTATGGTATTTTATTGAATTTTTCTTACAAATACATAGAAATGATTTTGGCAAGTGCCACTAAAAACATAATGCTCTATATTCTTTTAGCAGCTTGGTTTTTAAGCACCATGACATCCATATATTTTAGTGTACGTTGTTTTATGCCACGAATTGAAGCTAAGTACGAAAAAAATATTTTCTTTTTTGGTGATGTCATTTCAAAATTTGGCAGTATTAAAGATTTTTCCAAAACATTCTATGACATTAGCGTTGATGGCGACCAACTGTTTGAACAATTAGGGCAACAAATATTTATTATTTCCAAAATAGCTTCCATTAAATTTAAATATGTCAACAAATCCTTACGGTTTTTGGCCATGGGTCTCTTTTTGCTGCTCATATTGGTTGCCTATAACTTAATAATTACCCATCTCTAAAAATCAGGTAAATTATGTCAAGCGAATTGTTTTTTTAAGTATCTTTAAATCACTTAAAACATCTCATTATGAAACGCTTAGCTTTTATTCTGTGTGTGTTTTGTTTTCTTTCAAAACTAGTCGCACAAGAACAAAAAGCCCCATCTCCTATTCTATTTATCTACGACGCTAGTGGTTCCATGTGGGGACAACTGGAAGGAAAAACAAAAAAAGACATTGCTTCTGAGGTATTAGCCACCACTGTGAGCAGTTTACCAGAAAACCAAAATATTGGGCTTATGGCTTATGGTCACGGAAAAAAAGGAGATTGTAATGACATTGAGTTATTGGTTAATTTAAACAACAGCTCCAAAACCAGCATCACCAATTCGGTTAGTAAAATAAATGCTTTAGGAAAAACACCTTTAGCGCGTTCTGCTGCACAAGCCATTAATTCATTAAAGGAAAGCGGTACTAAAGCTACCATCATTTTAATTACCGATGGTATTGAATCCTGCGATGGTAATATTTGTGATGTCGTTGCAAAGGCTAAAGCAGATGGCATTGATTTTAAACTCCACATTGTAGGTTTTGGACTTAAAGAAGCAGAAACCGAACAACTAAAATGCGCTGCAGATGCTGGTGGTGGCAACTACTATAATGCTGCAGATGCCAGTGGTTTAGGTGAAGGACTTATAGAAGCCACAACACAAACCGTAGATAAACCAGAAGGCAATTTTTCTATTTATGCCTCAAAAAACGGAGAACCTGTAGATGCATGGATAGTTGCAAAAAAAACAGGTACCAATGAAGCTATTGATGGCTCCAGAACCTACAGAGATTCAGGTTGGGTGTATCTACCTCCTGGAAAATACGATATTGCCATTAAACCACTTGAAGGCACTGATATTCCTGGAACTTCAATTACTGTGGAAATGAAAGAAGGCGACATCAAACATGAAAACATCAGTTTTGATGGTGGCACTTTAGCAGTAACAACTACAAATAATGATGAAGGTTGGGATACCATGGTAAAAATGCTTGATATTAATTCAGGAAAAGTGGTTGCCCAAACTAGAACTTATGGTGAACCAAAAACCATGGAAGTTCCAGCAGGATATTATAAGATTACCTTTCAAGCGCTTGCCATGAAAGGTGTTGACACCTACTTTGAAATCGATAATATTGAAATAACATCTAATTCAACAACTCCAATAACACATAATTTTGAAACAGGAATTGCCATGATTGGTGTGCAAACATCAAATGGAGAGCTTATTGATGCCACAGTGAATTTTACAGAAATAAATTCCAAAACCTGGGTCGTTGGTTCACGAACATACACGTCTACAAATAACAATCCACGTGAATTTTTATTAAATCCTGGTACGTATAGTGTAGAAGTTGTGACTTTGGGAGCTCATAAAGGCAACTCAGAAACCTTTATTATTGAAGTAAAACAAGGTGAAACCGTTACAAAAATACTAAGCTTTTAATTATGGCACATCAAGCAGTTAAACCCTATAGTTTTTTAATGTACTTTTTAGCCATTATTGCATTTTTCTTTCTAGGCATCGTTTATGCTAGCATTACAGAAGCAGGAAAAGGACAAATGTTGGCTGGTGGTGCCATTGTGTTTGGTTATGGTGTGATTGGCGCGTTTATTGGGTTGTGTTTATCAATATTTACAGCTATAAAAGCTAAACGACATAGTATCATTAAAATTAATGGTTTGTTAACGCTCATTATTGTAGCGTCTTTTGCATATTTCTATGTCAACTACCAAAAGCGTCAACGAAAAAAACTAGAGAACGAACAACAAAAAATAGAACGACCAAAAACTCAAGAAACTACAAATAAAGCACAAACCAAACCAATGGCAATGTTTTTAAATCCAGTGATAAGGAGGCAAACGATTTCTGAAATCGGTTTGGGTATGTTCACACCTAATTTCTATGAAAACAAGGTATTGTATTTCTATGGTAACCTAACCCATGGAAAATCGGTTCAAGAACACATGCCAACTGATAGTATTACCTTCAAACAACGCGAATATGGCGGTTTTGATATTGCAACTGCGCCACCTTGGTTGGTTCCAGAACATTTAAAATTGGATTACGACCTACTGTATTTTAAAGTCAAATCCATTTCGCACGATTTTATTGAAGTCATCGTTAATTCAACCAATAATCAAACTGCATTTGTGGATCGCTATTCTGGAAAATTACATTATTGGCCTGAATTCTTGTTAGGTGTTCATAGTATTGAATTTCCAGAGCCTTCAAAACACAAAATATATGTAAAGCCTTTAGATCATGCAGGAACAATTGCAACCTCTTACAGTTTTATGCGTCCTGTAAAAATTCAAAATGATTGGATGTATGTTGAACTCATGGATGATAACTTCAATAAAAAAGGAAATGGTTGGATCCGTTGGACTAAAAACAGCAAAATGCTTATCACTTATAATTTATTGAGTTAGTTTAAACTATGATAAAGGTTTTTAGAAAAATACGTCAAAACTTAATTAAGAAAAAAAGAGTGAGCAAGTGTATATTTATTCCTTTAATTAAATTTTTCTAGTTGTTGTTGGATTTTTGAGTAAAAAATAGAAATAAAACAAAAAGCCCTCATTTAACCGATTATATTGGAGTTCCTTAGTTTATCCAACACGCTTTGTAGCTCTTCTTCTTTTTGTGTTCCTATTAAATATTTTTTCTTGTTAAAGAGTTCCAAAGATAAGCCTTTGTTCCCTTTCATGTTATAGACTATGCCATGAGTCAGTCCTATTCTTATTCCATAACCAAGAAATCTATATTTTATAACTCGTGCAGATTTGATGTCTGTCCATAAAAAATGTTTCTTTACAAAAGGAAAAAAACTAACACGAACGCCATCATTATTAATTTCAGTCTTTAAGCGCATAAGCCAGAATAAAACAATAATTCCAAAAATAAATGCAGAAAACAGCATAAGACCAACATCAGACATGGGATTGTTTCCAAATGCTTCTCCAAGAACAAACTGTTTGTAAATACCAAAAACCGGAATATTACCAAGTCCTATTATAATAAGCCAAAGCCACCACTGTGAAAATCTTTGTTCTTCTTTAAAAAAGACATTCATAAAACAAACTATTTAACCAAACCATAGGTATCAAACAAATAGACCAAACTTGCCATGGTAGCTGCCCCAAGTTCCAACTCACGCTTATTTACAGCATCAAAGGTATCATTTGCAGCATGATGGTAATCGAAATAACGTTGAGAATCTGGACGCAAACCAGCCAAGACATTGGTATCTGTTTTTAAAGGTCCAACGTCTGCGCCACTACCTCCTTTTTCAAAATAATGTATTAAATAAGGTTTAAATAACTCTTTCCAGCCCAAAACTTGATTAAAGTTTGCATCATTACAATCAAAACTAAATCCTCTAGGTGTAAAACCTCCAGCATCACTTTCCAAAGAAAAAATATGTGTCTCTCCTTTTTGTTTGGCGACCTCAGCATACTTTGTGGCTCCTCGAAGTCCGTTTTCCTCATTCATAAATAACACCACTCGAATACTGCGTTTAGGCTTGATACCTGTTTCTTTAAACAACCTTAGCACTTCCATAGACTGTACAACTCCTGCTCCATCGTCGTGAGCTCCATCTCCCAAATCCCAGGAATCCAGGTGTCCTCCAACTACTATATACTCGTTTGGAAACTGACTTCCTTTAATTTCACCAATCACATTGTAAGATTGAACATCATTTAATTGCTTACAGGTTTGGCTGAAATAAAATTTAATATCCTTATTTAAAGCCAACATACTACTTAAGGTATTGGCATCGTTGGTACTTATGGCTGCTGAAGGAATACGTTTGGACAATGGTAAATTACCATAAGTCATACTTCCTGTATGTGGGAAATTGTCTTGTCGTAAACTTAATGAACGAACCAAGACTCCAACAGCTCCATACTTTGCAGCTTCCATAGCTCCCGAATATCTTTGATTCACACAACCTCCATAAGCCTCGAAAGTCTGGATTAAATCGGCTTGCATAGGTTTGTTAAAAAACACTATTTTCCCTTCAATGTTTTCTTTTCCTAGTGCCTCTAACTCATCCATGCTCTTAACCTCCACCACATGAGCTTTTATACCTCCAAACGGTGTTGCAATAGAACCTCCCAATGCACAAATATTCACATTGGTTGTGGCTCCAAAAGCCGATTCTATAAAAGCAAATTCTGGCGCACCACGAACCCATTTAGGCACCATAACCGGTTGAAGCCAAACTTTGTCCAAACCTAATTTTTCGAGTTCTTCTTTTGTGTACTCTACTGCTTTTTCTGCATTTAAGGAACCTGACAAACGTCCACCTATTTGATTAGACAAATGGTCCAACCATTGGTAACTGTTGCCATTTGTTAAAGAGGTTTTGTATAGATTTTTTATAACCTCTGCATCTGTTTGTGCAGTTGTGTTTAAAACTAAAAATAAACTAAGAAATAAAATGATGTATCTCATGGGAAAAAATTAAAAAATAAAAATACTGTTATTAAAAACACAAATTGTTAAACAGATTATAAAAGTCGGTTTTTTTACTGCTCACTTTCCAGTTGTTTTTTATAAAGCTCCAAATTTGCTTTAACCTCATCATCCAATTCCGGTTCTTTAATATCCTTATATTGCTTTAAAGCTTCGTATATAATATGAGCCACAAGAATTCTAGCTGTAGGCTTATCGTCTGCAGGAATGGCGTACCAAGGCGCATGAGGTTTGGATGTTCTGTTTATGGCATCTTGATAACATGCTTGATATTCATCCCAGAGTTCCCGTTCTTTTAAATCGTTAGGAGAGAATTTCCAGTTTTTGTTTTTCTTTTCCAACCTACGAAGCAATCGGTTTTTTTGTTCGTCTTTAGAAAGATGTAGATAAAATTTAAAAATTATGGTGCCGTTTTCTGCTATGTGTTTTTCAAAATTAATTATCTGTTCAAAACGTTTATCCCAAAAAGTATCGTTAATATCATCCAAAGAAGTAACATCTGGTAAATTTTCCCCTAAAATATATTCTGGATGTACGCGAGTTACCAACACATTTTCATAATGTGTTCTATTAAAAACCCCTACTTTTCCTCTAGCGGGAAGCGCAATATAATGTCGCCATAAATAATCGTGTTTCAGCTCCAATGGAGTTGGCACTTTAAAACTATGTACCACAACACCTCTAGCATTTAGGTCTTTAAAAACCTCACGGATCAAACTGTCTTTTCCAGCTGTATCCATGCCTTGCAAACACACCAAAACCGCATATTTACCATGTGCATACATGGTATCTTGGAGCTTGGCCAGTTTTTTTCTTATATCCTCAAGTTCCGACTCGATTTTTTTGTTGCTCGCGTCAAGATCGATAGATGTTTTAACATCTTTTAATTTTATAGGTTTGGTAACTTTAAACTGATCACTATCTATATGTTTCATGTTGCAAAGGGTTTAAGTCCAATTTATTTTGAAGCAAATAGTTTCACGTCTTGCTCACCTACTTCCTTCTCACCAAGAATGATAAGTCTTTCAACCACATTTCTGAGTTCACGAATATTTCCGGTCCAATCGTAATCCTGAAGCATTTTTACTGCTTTTTCAGAAAATGATTTTTTTGCCGTACCATGTTCGTTGGAAATTTTTTCAGTGAAATACTCAATCAATAATGGAATATCTTCCCGTCTATCGTTTAAAGGTGGTACCTTAATCAAGATAACTGCCAAACGATGATAGAGGTCTTCGCGAAATTTTCCTTCGTCTATCTCTTTTTTTAAGTCTTTGTTGGTTGCAGCTATTACGCGTACATCCACCTTAATGTCTTTATCGCTTCCTACACGCTGAATCCTGCTTTCTTGCAAAGCCCTTAACACTTTGGCCTGTGCAGAAAGGCTCATATCGCCAATTTCATCCAAAAAGATGGTGCCTCCATTAGCTGCTTCAAATTTTCCCGCTCGATCTTTTACAGCACTTGTAAAAGCACCTTTTACATGACCAAACAATTCACTCTCTATGAGTTCTGAAGGGATTGCAGCACAATTGACTTCAACTAAAGGTCCAGAGGAGCGTTCGCTTTTTTGATGCAACCAATGCGCCACGAGTTCTTTTCCTGTTCCATTTGGTCCAGTAATCAGCACACGAGCATCTGTAGGAGCAACTTTATCAATCATACCTTTAATATTGGTAATAGCTTCACTTTCCCCAATCATTTCAAAATTCTTGCTTACCTTCTTTTTAAGCATTTTGTTTTCCACAACCAATTCCTTGCTGTTTAGGGCAATACGGACAGTGTTCAACAAACGGTTTAGGTCTGGCGGTTTTGAAATATAATCGAAAGCGCCCAATCTCATGGTATTAACAGCTGTATCCAAATCGCCATGACCGGAAATCATGACAATAGGTATTTCAGGTTTTATTTTTTTTACGGCTTCCAAGACTTCAACCCCATCCATTTTTGGCATTTTGATATCGCATAAAATCAAATCGAAATCTTCGTTTTTAATTTTCTCAATACCTATAAGGCCATCTTCAGCTTCTTCTACTTGATAGTTGTTGTTCTCTTCTGAGAGAATTTTAACCAATACGCGTCTAATGGCTGCTTCGTCTTCTATAATTAATATTCTTGGCATCTTTTAATTCTTTTTTTCAATAATATGAATGTCTCTTTGTGGAAACGGGATACTGACATTATTTTCCCTAAACAACCTGTCTATTTCAAACCTAATATCGCTAGATGGGAACTGGGCCTTAAAACTATCGTTTAAGGTAAAAATCAACTTAAAATTTAATGAGCTGTCTCCAAAATCCGTGAACAAAACCACTGGTTCTGGTTGACTTAAAACTTCTGGGTGTTTATTGGCTACTTCCAACAATAACTTCTTTACCAGTTGTACATCGCTGCCATAAGCTACTCCTACCGATACACTCTCTCTTGTGGAGGTATCGTTTTGGGTCCAATTGTACAAACTGTTTGTAAGATATAAGTGATTGGGTATAACCAATACTTTATTATCTATTGTAACGGCTCTGGTTGTGCGTAGTTTTATTTCTTCCACACGTCCTATTTTATCTTCTATTTCTATAATGTCCCCTACATGCAAACTTTGGTCTATTAATATAAAAACTCCAGAAATAATATCTTGGAATAAGGTTTGTAAGGCTAGACCAACACCTATCAACAGGGCTGCAGATGCAGCAAAAATAGCGGTAACGTTTACACCTACAGAATCGAACACTATCAATAATACAATAATGTAAACCAACCATCTGGCAAAAGAAAACACAGTATTGAATTTAGCTTTGTCTGCTTTTGGCAGCCTTCTGGAGAATATACGCCTTAAAAAATTTAAAACAATGGTAGTGATGATGTAAATAACAAACACCAACAAAACCAAGCCTATGGTTATCTTTATGGTTTTATCTTCATTAACGTATAAAACAGTCCTTAAAAAATCCAAAAACGTTTCCCAAGCGCCACTATCTGTCACTATTTCCTCTATTTCATCTAAATGATTCTGCATGTAAGATTAATATTTAACCCATTTTAGTAATTCTTTATAACTTGGTTTTTTTCCATACATTAAAATACCCACACGATAAATTTTAGCTGCAAACCAAACTGTAAAAATAAAAGTCCCTAACAATAAAGCTAAAGATACCAATTGCTGCCAAATAGGCACACCAAAGGGAATTCGCATAAGCATGACAACTGGCGATGTAAAAGGAATAAATGAAAACACTGTTGAAACGGTTCCGTGAGGATCTTCTATAACCGTAAAAATGCCAATATAAACAGCTAATATCAATGGCATTAAAATAGGTAGCAAAAACTGTTGGGTATCTGTTTCGTTATCAACAGCTGCTCCAATGGCTGCATAAAGCGAACTGTACAACAAGTAGCCTCCAATAAAAAACAGGATAAAGGCTATAATTAAATTGGTAATAGGAAGATTGTAAAAAGCTGTAATAACATTTTGGATTTCGGTATTGACATCTGGATTTTGCATGGCTTGATTTAAGATTTCCTGCTGACCTGTTTGTGATTGTGCAAAATCTATTCCGAAAACCATGGATAGAACCGTCATTAAAACACCTCCCAAAATAATCCAGATTACAAACTGGGTGATTCCTGCCAAAGAGGTTCCAATAATTTTACCCAACATAAGCTGGATGGGCTTGACAGACGAAATAATGATCTCTATGATGCGACTGGTTTTTTCCTCTATCACGCTTCGCATGATCATATTACCATAAATAATGATAAACATAAACAGTAAATATCCTGCCAAACCACCAAATATAAGTTTTACAACACTATCTATTTTTGAGGTTTTTTCACCTATAAAACTTTCTTGACCTATGTTTACACGTACTCTGGAAGCTTTAATTTTTTCAACATCCACGCCTTCAAACTCCAACTTTAAATCTGTGAGTTGCTTTTCCAGTTTACTTTCCAGGGCAGACATAAGCGTTAACGAAGGGGATTCTTCTGAAAAAAACTTGATATGTTCGCCCAACTTATCTATATCCTTAAAATTTTCTATGTATAGCAAGCCATATTCCTCATTTTTATGGACTTGTTCCTTGGCTTCTTCCAGAGACATATTTTCCAAAATATGATACGTCACGTTGTCTGTGTCTGTAAAAGAATGTTTTAAAATTCCAGATTGATCCAAAATGGATATGGTTCGTTGCTTATTGTTATTTATTTGAGAAAGATAAGCCACAACAGCTATAAGTGCAATAATGATGATTGGACTTAAAATGGTCATGACTATAAACGATTTGTTTTTAACCTTGGTTAAATATTCTCTTTCTATGATTAATGATAAATGATTCATGTTAATTATTCTTTATGGCTTGAATAAAAATATCGTTGGCACTTGGAATTAGCTCAACAAAATGCGAAACTTCCCCTTTAGAAGTTAAAAAACTCAACAAATCATTTGGAACATCCTTTTCTGAAAGTTTTACATTAAGCATCAATTCGTCTCCAAGTGTTTTAAAACTTGCAGGCGATACCACAAATTTTTCTGAGAGTTCTTTTTCCAGCAGCAAATTATTGGAGGTTCTGATGCCAACTTCGAAGGTGTTGGTTTTAAACTGCTTTTTAATATCTGTGAGCTTCCCATCCAGAATTTTATTGGATTGATGAATCAATGCAATTTGATCGCACAATTCTTCCACGGATTCCATTCTATGGGTTGAAAAAATAACAGTCGCTCCATTGTCTCTCAACCTTAAAATTTCATCTTTAATAAGAATGGCGTTTATGGGATCGAAGCCAGAAAAAGGCTCATCGAATATCAACAACTTTGGTTCGTGTAAAACCGTTACAATAAATTGTATTTTTTGGGCCATTCCCTTAGAAAGTTCCTGGATTTTCTTGTTCCACCAATCTCCAATTTCCAATCTCTCAAACCAATATTTCAATCGGGTTTTGGCTTCTGCTTTGCTCAAACCCTTTAGCCTAGCCAAATACATGGTTTGTTCACCAACTTTCATGGATTTATAAAGGCCACGTTCTTCAGGCAAATAGCCTATGTCCTTAATATGATGTGTTTGAAGTGGTTCTCCATCTAAAAACACCTGCCCAGTGTCTGGCATGGTAATTTGATTGATAATGCGAATTAATGTGGTTTTACCTGCCCCATTTGGACCAAGAAGTCCAAAAATACTTCCTTTAGGTACAGAAATAGACACTTGATTAAGTGCTGTAAAGTTGCCAAATTTTTTAGAAACCGATTGTGCTTCTAATAAGTTGTTCATATAGGTTGGTTATTTATGATACGTAAAGATATTAAATGTCATAAAGTAATCCTTAATATCCGGAAATAATTTAAAAGCCATTAAAAAAACAAAACCCACCCTGAAATATATAATATTTTAGGATGGGAAAAAATTGCTATGAAAAAGAAAAAAACCACTATTTAAAAATAGTGATATTTCAAAGATAGTGTTTTTTAATAAACTATCGATATTTAGATACAAATAAGTTGTTAAAACAAAAAAAATCCCTCTATTGAAGAGGGATTCGTGGAAGTATATTTTTTTAAGAAAACATGTCTTTTACTTTCTCAAAGAAAGATTTGTCTGAACTTTCTGGCTTTGGCGCAAAATGTTCATCGTCTTTCATGGTTTCAAAAAAGTCTTTTTGTTGTTTGTTTAAGGTTTTTGGTGTCCATACGTTTACATGAACCAATAAATCCCCTTTTCCATATCCATTGATACTAGGAATCCCCTTCCCTCTTAAACGCAATATTTTTCCAGATTGCACTCCTGCTTCTACTTTAATACGAACTTTTCCTGTTACTGTATCTATCTCTTTGGAAGTCCCTAAAACAGCATCTGGCAAACTTATGTACAAATCGTAATGCAAATTGTCTCCTTCACGTTGTAAGGTGGCGTGCTTTTCTTCTTCGATGGCTACAAGCAAATCTCCAGAAACCCCATTTCCAGGAGCTTCGTTACCTTTACCAGAAACTTTAAGTTGCATTCCATCTACAACTCCTGCCGGAATTTTTATGGAAACCGTTTCTTCTTTAACAATTAAACCATGAGCATCTGCACCATCGGGCTTTTTATCAATGGTTTGACCAGCTCCACCACAGGTTGTACAGGTTGTTGCAGTTTGCATACGTCCTAAAATAGTATTTGTAATACGTGTTACCTGTCCAGAACCATGACACATACTACAGGTTTTGTAGGTGGTTCCACTGGCTTGGACCTTACGTCTTACTTTCACTTTTTTCTCAACACCATTGGCTATTTCTTCTAAGGTTAGTTTTACCCTAATACGCAAATTACTACCTTTTACACGACGTTGCTGACCTCCAAAGCCACCTCCAAAACCAGAGAATCCTCCTCCACCTCCAAAGGCACCTCCAAAAATATCGCCAAATTGGCTGAATATGTCATCCATATTCATGCCTCCACCACCAAAGCCACCATTGCCATCAAAGGCTTGGTGCCCAAATTGGTCGTAGCGCGCTTTTTTATCGGCATTGCTCAAGACCTCATAGGCTTCTGCTGCTTCTTTAAATTTTGTTTCAGCTTCTTTGTCGTTCGGGTTTTTATCAGGATGATATTTTAAGGCCATTTTTCTGTATGCCTTTTTTATTTCGGCTGCACTGGCATTTTTATCAATCCCTAAAATCTCGTAATAATCTCGTTTTGCCATATGTTTATTGTCCTATAACTACTTTTGGAAATCTAATTATTTTATCGCCTAGCTTGTATCCTTTTTCAACCACATCCACAATTTTACCTTTCAAATCGTCTGATGGTGCAGGAATTTGCGTTATCGCCTCATGTATATCTGCATTGAAAACATCTCCTGACTCTAGCTCTATTTCTTCAAGCCCTTTACCTTTTAAGGTGTTCTTTAATTTACTGTTAATAAGCTCCACGCCTTTTAAAAGCTCTTTTTCTTTGGTCTTGGATATTTCGGAATAGGCTCTATCAAAATCATCTAAAATAGGCAGCAAAGATAGCATGACGTCTTGACTTGCAGTTTTAAACAATTCAATACGCTCTTTGGCAGTACGTCTTTTATAGTTTTCAAATTCGGCAAATAAACGTAAAAATTTATCTTTTTCCAGTTTCAGTTCTTCTTGAAGCTGTTCTTCCTTACTTAACTCTTCTTGTTCCATAACTTGGTCATCAACTTGATTTTCAGTTTGATTTTCAACTTGATCCGAAGTTATATCTGTTTTTTCATCATTCTTACTCATAGTTGTACTTGTAAATATTAAATACTTTTTAAAGATGGCAAAAGTACTGCCATTATTGTAAAAATGTCAAAATGTCACCAAATAATTTTAATATTTTTTTTAGATTATATTATCTGGCAAATATGTATTTTTGCTACTTAACACTAAAAACAATAACTTATTATGAAAAAAAGATTTCTTACAGTTTTAACAGTAGCAACTTTGGCAATTGCTTTTACCAGTTGTAAAGATAAAGCCAAGGAAGCAGAAACTACTGAAGCTGAAGTTGCTGCAGAAACAACAGATGTTTCAACCAAATATAAAGTAGACACAGAAAGATCTACCATAATGTGGACAGGTCATAAACCTACAGGATCCCATAACGGAACCATTGCCTTGGACAGTGGTGTGGTAACTTTAAACAACGACACCTTGGAAAGTGGTACGTTTTTAATTGATATGAATTCCATTAC
>Ga0070728_10000531_pt1 | contig 73522 bp, 67 predicted proteins | sample tdDd471_FD_66723 | JGI IMG/M metagenome (GOLD analysis project Ga0070728, IMG submission 66723) | Marine sediment microbial communities from the Atlantic coast under amendment with organic carbon and nitrate - tdDd47.1 | ecosystem: Environmental > Aquatic > Marine > Coastal > Sediment | place... | reverse complement strand
ATTAGCAAAAATGAAGCAAGATAGAGCCGAGTCGTTGCTCAATGCTTTCCAAAAAATGATTGAAGAGCACAAACAGATCGTTACTATTTTAGGTGTTATTTAAATGAGGGGATCAGTGAGATCAAAACCATTACCACCTTCCAGAGTGTCATTACCATGATAACCATCTAGATAATCATCACCACCTTTACTATTAAAATTATCTTTACCGCTACTTCCATAAAAAAAATCAGCCAACTCAGCACCATTGAAGGTCCCTCCTGCCGAATAATTTTCTATACTTAAATCACCAAATATATAGTATTGAGTGTTGTCAAACCTACCACCTTGTTGGATCACAGTTCCTGTCGCAACATCATGAAAATATTTGGTTTCGTTTTGAAATTGATGTTTATCTGAGGAATACTCTGCATAAGGATCATTGGGATTAATATCATTTTGATTAAACCAAAGCACACGTTCTAAAAAAGCTGTTCTATCAGCAAGATAACCTTGTGTCATTACCCCCGTTTCTGTACTGGGATCATATAACTCGAGCTCCCCTTTAGTATTGTGATTATCATAAAGGATACTTGTTTGTTCCTGTGTATCTGCTTCAATCACAAGGGGAAGTAATTGAAGTAAGGCATAACGGTAAGCCATTCCTTTGGCTCCACTATCTTGATATGCAGATTGTAAAATAGAAGTCAAATTAGAAGGATCACTACCACTTCCAATTAAATCATTTACCAAAGTTGTAATTTTATAATTTCCAGTAGCCTCATTGGACAATTTGGAATCAAGCGCCTCATAAAATTCTATGGTTTGCTCCTTGTTTGCCAGCGTTGGATCAATGCCAAATAAATCGGCAAGCGATTTCATTATGGTTTCAATAGAACCTTTTTCCTGGTGACTGACCGCTTGAAAAATATCGTGATTTTTTTGAAATCATCTATAGAGGATACGGGTTCAAGACGATCAAAGCTTAAATAAACAGGTAAGGAATCAGTTAGTGTTCCGATTAAATGACTGGAAATAATCGGTCGTTGGGCATCTTAACCAAACTCGATTAAATTGAACCACTAAAATGAGCAAATACACAGTTATATTTACACCCTCCAGTGGCAAGCTCTATCCCTCCAGTACCATAATAGTTCGTTATCTTATCATTGGGTTGCGTACTACTTGCTCCCAGAAATTCTAATAAATTAGTCAGTAATCCACCGCCTAAAGGAGTTCCCATACCTGGAGCATTGTAAGTATAAGTATGGTTAATAGTCACTAGGTCTTGGATTACAAGACTATCATCCAAAGCAAACTTCATAGCCAAATGTCCACCCAATGAATGGCCGGTAAGGGTTATGGAACTGTTTAACACACCTGAAGTCTTAAGTTCGCCTACAAATTGTTTTAAATCTTCATATTGAAAGGTTGCTAATCCTGAAATTAGGGCTAAATCTAAGTCAGTCAATAAATCAGCAGCCGTTTTTGGTTCTGTGCCCCGAATGGCAAGGATTTGTTTGTGGGACAACTCATCTTCAAACAATGTTGCTGAAAACCCACTAATTTTATTTTCCTGATGTTTTATGACAATATATTTATCAGCAAAATCAGATGATTGACGCTCATTAAAATTTCTACCCAGTTTTAAAAGGAGTTTCATTGCATCAATATCTAAGGATTTAGACCAATCCAGATAAGCTGCGTCAGCCAATAAATTATGTTGGTAAATATCTTTAATTATTTGCCGTCTCATGGTTATTCCTCATTTTCGTCTATTTTATTTATTAGTTTTGATATTTGTCTCAAGAACACTCAACGGTGAAATTTTTTTATTTTCATTACATTTTATTGAGGTTTTGTAGGAATACCTTCTGCCCTTCGGAAAAAAAATATAATTGGAATTTTTTGATAAAACTTTTCCAGAAATCCTATCTATAATCTGTTGGCTAGAAAAACCAATAACTCCCTTTTTTGTGGTTTGTTCATATTTATATTTTTTATAAAACTCATCATAAAATAGTGCTTCGTTTTCATCATAAAATCCATCTGTTCGTAAAAGCAAATATTGACTTTCAGGCTTTTCAATTTTCTTTACCACCAAACATTTGTCCTGTAATTGGGTTTTATGTTCTTTTTTATAAGAATTTCCAAGATTTGTTTCTTTATAATTTGGACTATTCCCACTATATAATCGATAAAATCGTCTGGAGCGAACAATAAAATGTTTTTCACCTGTTCCACATTCAGGATGTCCTTTAGGCTCCAGGGTAAAATGAAAAACCTCTATATCGTCCGGTAACTTGAAACCAGTTATACTGGTTTCAGTACATTCTGCATATTGATATCCATACTTAAAGATTGGATCCCAGCCATCCTGACAACTATTAAGCCCCCTCCGTGCCAAAAGATAACCCGACGCTTTAACCCTCTGATAAATAACCGATCGATCGTCAGCATTACACAATTGATTAAACAATTGACGTTGCTGGGCAACAATACCCTCATCTTTTATGTAATAGTCATAACCACACCCACTTAAAAAAAAGACCTGAAGCACTATTAGGTAAATAAAAAGGAACTTCATAATCACTCCTATTTTAGTTTTTTGTTAATTGAATAATTCTTTCCACCACCAAATTCTCCGGCATCTGGTGGGAAATCATTGGGCTCGCCCATTAGGATCCCCGCCCCTAATTTAATAGGGTTCAGAGTTATGGCTTATCCTGCACCAGCCTGTATTTTGGTAATGTCGATCATTTTGCAAATCGGTATGATATATTTAATACTGGCATTTAAACTATCTTCACCATCACAAAAGCCTAACCCCTGAATTTTAAGCTCCTTTTTTAAATTCTTTTTATTTTGTGTATCCTCACATAAAATCACGATTCCAGGGATCCACTAGACAAATTTTTCTCCCAAGAGCTGATAACTAAATTTAAATTTAGTTATCTAAAGATAGGCAGCGGTCTACACAAACCATATTTAACCCGAATAGAAAGTGTTTTTTTTCGGATAACCAAAATCATACAGAATAGACACAATAAAGTATGTAGGATTATTCTTACAAATTAACTAACATAAACATTTAGATTATAAAGGTAGGGCTCAGGTAAAATATTGAATATAGTTTAAGTTTATGGTAATTTTTCTGTATTCCTAGACCAATAAGAATAGAATATGAAGATGTCTATTATCATGTAATGAATAGGGGAAGACGTCATGAGAATATTTTTCATTCTGGCCGGATTCAGTGATGAAGTTATACCAAAATATTAGTTTTTCACTGCCGCTTAGCGACTTCGTCCAACAACCCAACCAACCGAACTGATTTAAAAAATAATATTAATTCATGTATAAGTTTGTCTATTTATTACTAATCATACTATCAATTCCTCAATATTCATTTTCCAAAGAATTAACTCAAAAAAAATCAAATACTAGTTCTTTTTGGTTTAGCCCACAATTAGAAATTGATAAAACGCCCGTTTGTAAAAAGCTCCTAGCAGAGGCACGAGATATATTTCCGACTGAAAAAAACTATTATTCACATTTTCTTGGTCAAGACTATACGCAGGTTTTCGAAGTTGCAGGAATGAATCCAGTCTACATCCATAATGAACGCCATATTGAAATGGAAAAAGTTATTGCGAAGGTTCTTTCATCCGGTAGAAACTATTACATAAAAAAACCAGTTTTATACATTAATGGAGAGAAGTACTATATTCACAGTCATACAAAAACCGGATGCGGAGGGGCTTGTAATAAGGAACAAATGCTCCTATCCAAGGAAGTACGACTTACTGCAGATATTCGAGATAAACTAATCAAAAGCTCTCCTCCCCCTCGTCCTGGCTTTATGCTGTATCGGGATAAACAAGAAAAATATTGGTTATACCAATTTGATGAGTCAGGGCATTTAGTTGTTTATCGATTATTACAAAATGCCGAATGGGAAAAGTCGTGCAAACTTCGCTTGCATCCGCCGCCAATTGGAGAAATTAATAATCCTGATGTTCAAGAAGCCCATAAATATCTGAGCCAATTAAAAGAATCAGTCAGCAATCTTACCCGTGGTGCAGGAGCCTGTGGTAGTTTGAATACCCATTGGCGCTGGAGACAAATATTTGATCAGAATTTGCGACAAATTTTATACCGGCCTTGGCCTCTTACCGAACGTCTTTTTAAAAAGTTCAATGATGATGGAATATATGAACTTGATTTAGTCGGTTTAAAGAAATGGTCATTAACCGGTGTATCAGAAAATTTAGCATTTCAAAACTATCTACAGCAATATGAAGAAACGATTCTCCATATTGCTAAATTTTATCAAAAAAGTTTTGCTATGGATAAAGACTCGTCAGAGAAACTTGCTAGAACGGCAATAACCTACACGGTGAGTCGAACCATAGAATTTTATGAATATTATCCTATTGCCGGTGATAATGAAAAAGCCCTTCGCCAAGCAATTTTGGAAAAACAATCCTTATCTAAAATAAAATCCATTGATTTGTATTTTAAAGATTCTCACTTTAGACAGCAGGAAAGCCTATTATCCCTGGCAGTTAGGTATCCCCAAGCACTTGCCTATTTACTTGAACAAGGGTTAAACCCTAACCACGAGAATGCTTTTAGTAAAACGCCTCTAATGTACGCAGCACAGTTTAATCAATACGAATCAGCAAAAATATTACTTGAGGCTGGTGCTAATCCCAACATAAGAACCACCAAACCCTTCGATACTTGTTACTACTCCCTATACACGGTTAAAATGACAGCCTTACATTATGCCGTACGTTATGCCTCTCCTAAATTAATAAAATTATTGCTAGACCATGGTGCCGTACCATTTTTCAAAGCTGACGATCAACGCTTTCATCCAGCAAAACAGGAAACACCATTGGATTGGTTAAATCGCTATACCGAACATGGTTTTGAAGAAAAAAATAATAATATTCCAGATCAACAAATTGACGTAATAAAAAAATGGCTGAGCAATAATACCAGTCGTTCAGATGCCCTGGAAAACTATATTTCTCAAGCCGACAAACAATATCAAAGCAATAACTTATCAAAATCTTATCAACTTATTTCGATTGCACTGGCAATAGAGCCGGAAAACCCTCAAGTCTTGTCAAAAATGTCTTTGATTGCTTATAAAAGTAATCACTTAGGGGTAGCAATAAAGGCCGCGGAAAAACTCCTAAATATGGATATCTCAAACCAATTAAAAGCTAAAGCATGGTTTCATAAAGGGCTTGCCTGTGAAAAATCTTTGACCAAAGACGGTACAATTGTTTATTACAATGACAAACGCTATTGCACCGCTGGTTTTATTTACCCTTTATATAAGGCATTGGATGCCGATCCAACTCCGGAAATAAAAAATAAATTTTCGACATTGTTTGCCAGCATGCCCGACTATTATTGTGAGCTTCCTTTTAGTGATATAAAAATTAGTTTTGCTTCAGAAAGTTCTCCTTTTCCCAATAGAGATATACCAGCCCAGACGCTATTTGTTTTTCATAAAAACAATGAACAATTATCTGAAGACGTGCTTTCATGGTATGTTGAAACATACTCACCAACTGGGGATATTAAAATTACGCCAAAATTTATCCAGTCAATAAGATTAGGTTTCAATACATTATCTGTCTATCAATCTAACGAGAATACCATTCGATTCCCCTATACGCTTTTAGGTTATCAATGCCTTGACGGTTCTTCAGTTGCGAAAATACTGCCTGAATGTAGCGATGAATAATCCAAGAAAACTCAGATTTGTTTTTCTGTCCGCAATTGATGGGGTAAATGAAAATAAATATCATTAACTTTGCTCCCCAACGTTTACACCTAGTGACACGCTCTTTTGAGTTAACATAATTATAGGACATTAAAGGCTCCTGATTTTGATGTTGTGGTAAACCTCAAAATAACAGATTGTTCTTTAATGTCCTACTCTTTCATGGCCTGGTGCACTTGGAAATTGAATTCGGCTTATGTTTATGATTTTTTTTAACTAAAACTTGCAACCTTTTCTTTGCACAATTTTTCGGTTAATTCTTTTAAATTTTGTACTCGTTCTGCCAGCCACTCTAATTCTTCTTTTGTTATGGTATAGCTTGGTTTATAACGAGCATCCACATAGGCTTTGCGTAACAACTTAAAACGTTTTTTTTCTTCTTCTGTTCCTTGAGGGAAAACCTTAAGAAACTGGGTTTCAATACTTGCCACTCTTTGTGATAATTTAGCCAAATCATGGGTACTGGGTTTATACCGAGTAAATACCAACAAAACTGAACCATAAAAACGTTCTGTTGCTTGATGAAGTAAAAATGCTGACTCAGCAAAATCATTTTTTTGGAGTGCTATTTCAGAATATTCTTTATATTTGTTTGCTTTATTAAACCAATACTCAAAATCTTCTTCTGCTAAATTTTTTCTTTCTTTTGGCGTTATTTCTATCGGTTCGGCTAACTCAAATTTTCCAGAGTCATAAAGCATAATCCCTTCTTTTTTAATATCGATATAAAAATACTGGCTTTTCCTTAAACGCCGATTTACAAATTGAATGTCCTCAGAAATCAGACTGATTGGCGTCCTATGAATGGTTTTTATCAAGCGTTGGTTTAGATGGTTGTTTGATTCAACTTTATTGGCTTGTTTTCGAGTTTCAGTGATGAGCAAAAGGTCAAAATCACTTTGATAACGATAAAGTAAGGTTTTGGAATCTAAATCCTCCACCCAATCACCACGAGCATAGCTGCCAAACAGGAGCAGCATGTCAAGGTCGATTTCTTCCCGAATAATTTCTACAGCACGTTGTAACTCCTGTTGTTTATTTTCGGGTAAATGTTCAAGTGAGGTTTTCATTGGTTAATGATAATTCAAAACCATTTTTGTTGGTAGTTAAGTTTTTTCTGTACATTATAGTTTTTCTTGAGGAACAATAGGCAAACTTTTTGGCTATTTTCACCTTTAAAGTTCATGACTAACTCTGGAACAAGGAGCAATGGAGTGAAAGAGAATTAGGGGGCAAGTGTAATTTTGGATTATTTAATTTAAAAGAATGTGTAATTATTCAGCACATTCATCTTTTGCCTCCCTTTTGTTTTATAAAGCGGCTGTGATTTTCATAATTATTTTTATAATAGCTTTGAAATAATATTGCATATCATTTTCATTTATCAATATTTTTCATATACTTAACCACATTTACAGTATTAATATTTCATGCTAAGGTTATAATAAAAGGGACTAAAAAAACACTGCTGATAACCTGAACCTAAACATTACTGCCTTTGGATATTATTGAAAACAATTTTAGGTTCATACAGTGCTAATCATGCGCAAGGCTGCCAATAATATGTAAAGGTGGTTAAAATGATAACAATAAAAAAAATAGGTTCGGATGAAATCCTTGAAACTATCGAAGCAGATACTCTCGAGGGAGCCGATTTAAGAGAAATGAATCTGGAACAGGCTGATTTACAAGAGGCAAATCTTAGTCACGCAATTCTTGATTATGCCGATTTAAATGGGGCCAATCTAAGTAGAGCCAATCTTTCTTATGCTTCTCTTTTCGGTTCACATTTAAATGAAATCAATCTTAGCCATGCCAACCTATCTCATGCTCGTCTGGGTGATAATATATCTGCCCATGCCGCAATAATAACTAATGCTATCCTTAGTTATGTTAATTTAACCCATGCTTATCTGCGATTTGTCGACTTTCGCAATAGTGATTTAACCAATAGTATTCTGGATCGAGCCGATATGCGTGATGCTGTTTTTTATCGCGCTAAATTAGTCAATGTGTCAGCCAATAATAGCCTTTTTATAGGGGCCAATCTTCGCGAAGCTGATTTAAATCATGCCGATTTGAGAGATAGTCACTTAAATGATGCCAAGTTGATAAAGGCAAATTTAAGTTATGTTGATTTAGAAAGTAAATACGAAGATAGTTTTTCGACCATTAATGAGGCAAATTTGGAAGGAGCCAATTTAAGTCACGCGAAAATGCGTAATATTTTTGCGGTGACCGCTAACTTCCATAAAACTAACCTCAGTCATGCTCAACTAGCCAATGCAGTCATTACGGGCAGCATAATATCGGCTGCGAATGTTGAAGAAACCGACTTTAGCAATGTTGAGTTAGGGACAGTTACGATGAACTTTTCCAATTTTTCTAAAGCACATAATGCCAATATACCCGCTAACAAAGAAAATATTCGTTAGTTGGAAAATAACAATTTTATAGACTATACCTGTATTGGATTATATGCATAAGTCATTTTCAGTGGTTTACCGAAACAAATTCAATAAAGGTTTTGTTTTTGCTCAAGTAATAATAGGGTTTACCTTGGGGGGTTTATAATGAAACTAAGCTACTATATTCTAGTGGGGATATGTTTGTTTTTAATTTTGCCGACATATCATGTTAGTGCTAGTACTACCAATATTTCTCCACCAAAGTTATCTAAACAATCCATTTCAATTGTTCCCGTAAAATCAATATCACTTCCTGCCAGTCGTTTATTAGTTGGAGGCACCGTAGTAGCAAAAAAATCAGTCGTTTTAACGGCACAATTACCTGGAAGAATCATCCATATTAGTGGAGAAGAAGGTGATAAATTTAGTCAGGGAACCATGTTAGTCAAAATAAATGACGATGAACTATTGGCCAAAAGGCATACCGCAGTGATGCAATTAGCGAATGCTAATAGTGCAGTCCATAATGCCAGTGTTCAATTGAATCGCCAAATTATTTCTCCTTCTACTTCGAATAGAGCTCCAGGTGGTATGGGTATCCCTGGAATGTTTGATCAAATTTTTACTAATCCCATTGCCAATATGATGGGTACCAGAGACTATGGTGTTGAACGTCATGCCGACTTTATTTCCACTCGTTCTCGACTTGATCAAGCTTATAATGCGGTCCAACAGGCTCATGCCCAAATTCGACAAATCGATACTAAATTGCGTGATACACAAAGTATCGCGCCTTTTACTGGAACAATTGTTAAAAAAGCCGTAGAAATTGGTGATACGGTTCAACCCGGACAAACATTACTGGTTTTTGAAGATCTAGATTCATTACAAATCATCGTCGATATTCCTAATCGACTCATCCAAAATTTATCGACCGATCAAAGTATTAGCGCACAAATCGACGGTTATAGTCAGGAAGTTATGGTCAAAGTGGCTAAAATATTTCCCACTTCTGATCCTATTAGACACACCACACGGGTGAAATTTACACTAACAAAAAATGCCCATATTTCTCCTGGTAACTATGCCGAAGTCAGAATTCCAATTGCTAAAAAAAAGTCCAAACATACGGCTAGAAAAACGTTAATTGTACCCGCTACTGCAGTAATAGAACGTGGAGGCTTGCCTAGCATTTTCGTTTTAAAAAGTGACAAGCGCGTTGAATTACACCTAGTTCGTGTTGGTGATATATTACCTTCCGGCGATGTTATTATTTTATTTGGTGTTGAAGATGGCCAGCTCATTATCGATAAACCGCCCTCGTATATGACTTCAGGATATCAAGTTAAATAAAAATCAAATTTGAAATATCAATAGGGGCAAATCCAATGGCCAATAAAATCCAACACCGTTCTCGTCGACCTGCTCTTCAACATCCACATCAGGAACATATAGAAACACCCAATTTGGGGATGGCTGGAAATATTGCCAGTTTTTTTATCGATTCACCATTAACCCCACTATTATTTGCTGCCACTTTATTTATCGGTTTACTAGGACTTATTTTTACACCCAGACAAGAAGATCCGCAAATCTCTGTTCCAATGATTGATATTTTTATCTCCTATCCAGGAGCCTCTTCTGAAAAAGTTGCAGATTTGGCCATCGCTCCTTTAGAAGCAATTATGAGTGAAATACCGGGAGTTAAGCATATTTATTCTGCTTCTCAACACGATCAAGGAATTGTCACGGTACGCTTTAAAGTTAACGAACAGATGGGCCCTTCCATTGTAAAAGTCCACGACAAATTGCAGTCAAACCTGGATAAAATACCTCCTGGAGTAGCTATGCCTTTAGTTAAACCCAAAGGTATTGATGATGTTCCAGTAATTACAGCAACCCTCTGGGCTAAAGATATTTTTGACTCTGAATTACGTTTATTAGCCCAAAAAGTATTGTTAAGACTTAAAGAAGTTCGCAACACTGGCCAAGGTTTTATAGTCGGTGGCCGAACGCAACAAATTCGAATCGAAATTTTACCCGAGCGTTTAGTTGGCTTTGGGCTTAGTCTTGATCAAGTGGCCAACACCATACGCACAGCAAATAGTGAATTTCCAGCCGGCAATCTAGAACAAGGAGACACTGTTTTTAAAGTATTTACCGGCAGTTTTCTTAATAATGCCAAAGATATTGAACAATTACTGGTTGGAGTCAATCAGGGAAAACCTATTTACATTCATGATATTGCAAATGTCATTGACGGTGCCTCCGAAACAAAAAATAGGGTTGAGTTTTATTCTGGACAATCCTGGAATGCAAATAATAAAGATCAAAACTCCAAAAAAGCCGACGGTATCTCGGCCGTAACAATCGCTTTAGCAAAAAAAGAAGGGAGCAATGGTGTCACTGTCGCTGAAGACGTATTGGCAAAACTTGACACACTGAAAGGACGGCTTATCCCAGATAATATCAATACAACCATTACCCGCAATTATGGAAAAACGGCTAATGATAAAGTTAATGAATTGCTCGAAGCCCTAATGATAGCCGCCATAGCCGTAAGCATTCTTTGTTTAATTACGATTGGAATTCGCCCCGCTATAGTGGTTATAACCGTTATACCTGTGGTAATTCTAATCACCATTTGGTCAAGCTGGGCACTAGGTAATACGATTAATCGGGTGAGCATGTTCGCGTTGATTTTTTCAATAGGAATCCTGGTTGACGATGCTACAGTGGTGGTTGAAAACATTTTCAGGCGCTGGTTAAGGGACGGTGAAACAAGTATAAACACGGCTATCGATGCAGTACGTGAAGTGGGTAATCCAACGATTATTGCAACTTTTACTATATTAGCCGCTCTGTTACCGATGGGATTTGTAAGTGGTATGATGGGGCCCTATATGCAACCGATTCCAGTGCTTGGTTCAGTGGCCATGTTATTTTCACTTTTCACAGCCTTTGTTTTCACTCCCTGGTTTTCCTTAAAATTAAAGCCTCAAATTAAAACACTTCACCAAGCCGAAATCACAGAAAGAAAAATTCAAGAACGCATAGGAAACTATTATCGCCCCTTATTAATGCCTCTAATTAAAAACCGCTTCTATGCTTGGATATTTCTAATTTCGATTGTGATTCTTTTTTTTCTTGCGTGCTCAATGTTTTATACCAAAGCGGTGACAGTAAAAATGTTACCTTTTGATAATAAGCCTGAATTTAATGTATTAATAAATATGCCCGAAGGAACAGCACTTTACGAAACCGCTAATGTCGCTCGACAACTTTCAGAATCAATTCAACAAAACATTCCTGAAGTAACCGCATTGCAAAGTTATGTGGGAACTGCTTCACCGTTTAATTTTAATGGCATGGTTAGACACTATTATCTACGCCAGGAGCCCTGGTATGCGGATATTCAAGTCATGTTGGTTGATAAACATGAACGCGAAAAAAGTAGTCACCAATTAGCCGAGGAAACTCGAGCCTTATTAACCACCACAGCACAAAAATTGGGTGCTAATATAGCGATCGTTGAAATGCCTCCAGGGCCACCGGTACTGCAAACTGTGGTTGCCGAAATATATGGCCCCGATCCAGAAACTCGCCGTAAAGTGGCAAAAGATCTGACCAAAATTTTTGTTGATACCCCCAATTTAGTAGACGCTGATAATTATATGATTGAACCCTATGATCGTTGGCATTTTAAAGTAGATACTGAAAAAGCAACTCGGAATGGCATCTCCGTCGAAACCATCAATCGCAATGTACAGATGGCTATGGGCGGTTATAAATTAGGTGATATCAAAGGTCATAATGGACTAGAACCCAAATATATTGTCATTCAATTACCCCTAGAAAAACGTGGAGAGATTGAACGTCTATCGAACTTACCGATTCCAACTGCACAAGGACAACTCATTCCATTGGCCGAATTAGGTCAATTTGAAAAAACGATTGAACAACCAATTATTTATCGCAAAGATTTAAGGGCCATGGAGTATGTGGTTGGAGAAATGGAAGGTAGGTTAGGAGCACCGATATACGGTATGATGTCGGTTGAAGATCAACTAAAGAATTATACCACTCCTGATGGTGTTAAAATTAGTGGGACTATGGTGGGCCCACCAGAAGATGATATCCATTCAGGTTTTGAATGGAGCGGCGAATGGATTGTTACTTATGAAACGTTTCGAGATATGGGCTTGGCTTTTGTTGCTGCTCTGGTTTTGATTTTTGGCTTATTGGTTTTAGAATTTCGAAACTTTATCTTACCCGCTATTATTATGGCCCCTATTCCCTTAACGCTAATTGGAATTATTCCCGGCCATTGGTTTTTAGACGCAGAATTTACTGCTACATCAATGATCGGTTTTATCGCTTTAGCTGGAATCGAAGTCCGAAGCTCAATATTATTGGTCGATTTTGTAAAAAATGAAATTCATCTAGGACAAGATCCCATTCATGCGGTTAGCAATGCAGGACAAATTCGTATGCGCCCTATTTGGGTTACCAATCTCACCATGATGGCTGGCTCAGCAGCTATTTTATTCGATCCAATTTTTCAGGGGATGGCTATTTCTTTATTATTTGGACCTATAGTAGCGACAACACTTACTTTATTTGTAATTCCTTTGGGTTGTATTAGCGTCCAAAAGTACCTCTGTCCATCTAGCCCTGACCAACAAACTGAGCTAGATGATACTGACGGAGAACTCGCGAATGAAGGTAAATCAGCATAAACTTAAACATTATAAGTCAAATTTTAAGTTTCTAAAAATGACTTTGAGGTAATGGTCAGGAAAGAATTATTAACCCAATCGATATCAAATTATCAAAAAATAAACTATATACTAAATAAGATTACAAAGAGAATAGTTACGAGAATTTTTATACTTTGTAATTAACGGTGTATAGGTATATAGTTAAATTTTGTGAGCAAATGCCATTAGTTTAGGTCAGGATTTATTAATATATAGCCTCAAGATAATATATATCGGGACGATATTAGAATTGTCTAACACATAACCCATCAGTGAATTGATATGATAAGTACAATAAACCGACTTACTAGAGAATTTGAAAAGAAGCATGGCTACCGTCCAAATTTATTATATCTCAATGCTGAAAAACTGGAGTTATTAAAAGAACAATTTTCAGAACCTCAAATCGACATAATTTCCCAACTAATTGGCATGGAAATCATCATAGTCAACGATTTAAAAGAAAGTTATGTGTCTTGGGCACAAATCTCATGGAAACATACATCAATTGCTTAAAAAACAAAAAAAACCATTGTAATGTAGCCAAAAATCGGGCAATATGCACCACTTTAAATTTACAACATTTTAAGAGCATAAATTTTTATGGCTAAAGAAGAAGGCATTGAAATGGATGGTACGGTAACTGATACCTTACCAAATACCATGTTTAGAGTTGAACTTGAAAACGGTCATGTCGTTACTGCCCATATTTCCGGAAAAATGCGTAAGAATTACATTCGTATCCTAACTGGTGATAAAGTAACCGTGCAATTGACTCCTTATGATCTATCCAAAGGTCGGATCACTTACCGAGCTCGATAAATAAACACAATACTCGCTTAATTAGAACTATCACCTCAGATAGTATCTGACTCAAAATCTACCCGTTGTTGTGGCCAATTAATAAAACGGGCAGACATTACATCGCGTATTTTAAATACGCGATCACGCCGATTATTACTCTCAGATAAAATTGCATCTAGGTTTTATAAACCATAAAATACAAGCCAATTTTAAATAACTTCGTCCCCCATAAATCACTTATGAATACAGATAGCTTCGCTCAGCATACCCCCATGATGCAACAATATTTAACAATAAAAGCTGACTTTCCAGATATGTTGTTATTTTATCGTATGGGTGACTTTTACGAACTCTTTTTCGATGATGCCAAAAAAGCTTCGCAATTACTCGACCTTACCCTGACTGCTCGAGGAAAAACTAATGGCGACCCAATTCCAATGGCAGGCTTACCCTGGCATGCTGTTGATAATTACTTGGCAAAATTAGTTAAACAAAAACAATCCGTGGCCATCTGCGAACAAATTGGTGATCCCGCGACGTCTAAAGGTCCAGTCGAACGCAAGGTAGTTCGCATCATCACCCCCGGAACTATCACTGAGGATAGTCTTTTATCTGAACGACAAGATAACTTATTGGCGGCAATTCATGAACACAAAAAGGCATTTGGACTAGCAATTCTTGATATTACCTCCGGTCGTTTTGTTATTCAGGAGTTTAAACAGCTAGAAGATCTTTTGTCCGAATTAGAGAGACATAGACCGGTAGAAATATTACTCTCCGATAATACTCAAATAAAATCAACAATCAGCATACAATTGGGGCAATCCACTAGTTTCAAACAACAATCTTCTTGGTGGTTCGAGGAATCTGCTGCTCGGCGTTTACTAAACCAACAATTCCAAACACAAGATTTAACCGGCTTTGGTTGTGAAGATTTAACATACGCCTTATGTGCTGCAGGGTGTTTATTACAATATGTACATGATACTCAACGAACCGAACTACCTCATATACGAAAAATCCAACATGAACATCATAGTGATGCGGTTATTTTAGATAGTATTAGTCGTCGTAACCTGGAAATTAACGAATCATTAAGCCAAACTCACAATAATCACCTATTTGCGATATTGGATCAAACCGCCACCCCTATGGGGGCCAGAATGCTGAAACGCTGGCTAAACCGCCCTCTTAAAAATCACCAATTAATCAATCAGCGACTTTGCGCCATTGAAAGCATAATAAATAACTATAACTATGAAGAAGGTCATGAATTATTAAAACAAATTGGCGATATAGAGCGAGTTTTAAGCCGTATCGCTATAAAAACCGCTCGTCCTAGAGATTTAGTAAAATTACGCACTGCCCTGGACTTATTGCCACAATTACGGAATTACCTATCAATATTCAATGATCTTTATGTCGAACAATTGGCAGATTCCGTATCACTCTACCCAGAACTAGCAGAATTATTAAATCAAGCAATTATTGAAGAACCTCCAGTATTAATACGTGACGGAGGTGTTATTGCTAGCGGATATAACGCCGAACTCGATCAACTGAGATCGCTTAAAGAGAATGCCGATCAATTTTTACTCGATTTAGAAAAAAGAGAACAAGAAAGTACCCAAATTCCCAATCTTAAGGTTAGTTATAATAAGATTCACGGTTTTTATATCGAGGTCACCAAAAGTTACACCGAACAAGTACCCGAACACTATATTCGTCGCCAAACCTTAAAAGGCAGTGAACGCTATATAATTCCCGAATTAAAAGAATTTGAAGAGAAAATTCTCGGTGCTGCAGAGAAAGCATTGAGTAAAGAAAAGCAACTCTATGAGCAACTTTTAGAACTCATCATCCCCCATCTACAAAATCTACAGACAACCGCTACCGCTCTCAGTGATTTAGACGTCGTTATTAATCTTGCCGAACGCAGTGATACTTTAAACTGGCATAAGCCTGACTTTTTAGATGATGCAAACAATTCAGCAAGCATAGAAATTATACAAGGACGGCACCCAGTTGTTGAGCAAGTACAAGAGACACCGTTTATTGCCAACGACTTTTTATTGGACCAAACGACTCGGATGTTGTTAATAACCGGCCCTAATATGGGGGGCAAATCAACCTATATGCGGCAGGTCGCTTTAATCACCTTATTGGCTCATATCGGCAGTTTTGTACCCGCCGATAAAGCCAGGTTTAGCCCCATTGACCGAATTTTTACTCGGATTGGTGCGCAAGATGATTTATCCAGTGGACGTTCAACATTTATGGTTGAAATGACAGAAACGGCGAATATTTTAAACAATGCAACTCAGCAAAGTTTAGTTTTGATGGATGAAATTGGACGTGGAACCAGTACTTTTGATGGATTATCACTTGCCTATGCTAGCGCACACAACTTAGCTAACCAAGTTAAGTGTTATAGCCTATTTTCTACCCATTATTTTGAACTGACCCACTTGGCTGATGAATATGAGACAATTGCCAATGTACATTTAGATGCCGATGAGTACCAGAATAAATTAGTATTTTTACATCATGTGAAATCAGGTGCTGCATCACAAAGTTATGGATTGCAAGTAGCTGCTCTAGCCGGTGTCCCTCATGAAGTCATTTCTTTAGCAAAAGTTAAACTCCTACAATTGGAAAAACAGCGAGAACATCATATCAACATCGCTAACAATGCAGTAAATCAAGCCAACAGTCAAACTCTATTACCTTTGGAAGTCCCGCAAGAATTATCATCGACGGAACTTGAAGTATTAAGCCAAATTCGAAATTTAGACAGTGATGAAATAAATGCTAGACAGGCTCTAAACCTTATTTATCAACTAAAGGATAAACTCTGTTGATACTACCAAACTGGAATTACAAAACTAATAATAGTCCCATAGTTATTATCAGAATCTTCAATATTGATAGTTCCACCATGCATAGTTATGATTTGCTGACAAATAGCCAATCCAAGGCCCGTACTGCGCATTCTAGCGGTAGTTTCTGGCTTTCCACTTTGACTAAACATTTGAAATATTTGTTCACGCTCAACCTCTGGTATTCCTTTTCCTTGATCCTTAACAATCACTTTCACATGTGACTTAAAATCAATTTTTAAAAAGTCATAACTGATATCAATACAGCTATTGTCAGGTGAAAATTTAATCGCATTAGATATTAAATTAATAATTACTTGAGTAATTCGTTCCCCATCGCACAATATTAATTCATTATTTTCAGGTATCTGAATTTTTAGTGATAATTGGTGATCACCAAGTTTGGCTAATAATTCCATCTTACAACTATTTAATATCTCTGCTAAGTCTTGTTCGGTTTTTTTAATAGTAACTTTGCCGGCTTCTAAGGCAGCAATATCCAACAAATCGTTGACTAAATTTAATAAACGATCACCACTGATTTGAATATTTTCATAGTATTGGAGTAATTTTTCTCGCGATACTTTGTCGATTCTTGATTGTCCCAGTTTTGAATAACTCAATATACCATGTAAGGGTGTTCGAAATTCATGAGACATATTGGCTAAAAATTGACTTTTTGCCTCGTTAGCTTCTTCTGCCAATATTTTTGCCATTTCCAGTTGATGATGATTGCGTCTAATTTTGTTGGCCATTTTATCCATGGCATAGGTTAATCGGCCTATCTCATCCTTATTATCGGGTTCTAATGCAATTGCTAAATTACCTTCTGAGAATTTTTTTGACCATTGCAACAAATTTAATATTCGCCGAGACATTCTACGCATCACAAAAAATGCAATGAAAAGTAGAAAAACTCCAACACTCAGACCAAGAAAAACGAATAGATATAAATTTTCTTTGGCTGCAGAAATGGTTGCTTCTCGGCCTTTAATCAATTGGTCAAATTCAAGGCGGACAAAAAATTTGATGGTATGAGTGATTTTAGGGATTAATTGATTTTCAGCATCTGTCCAAGTAATAAAAGCGGATTCTTTTTCAAAATCCTCACTCTCTTTCAGTGCCTGATTTATTTGCGTTAGATATAAGTTACTATGGTTTTGCAGGGTTAAAACTTTACCAAAATACTGACTATGATTTTTTTGAGAATTCTGATAAATTGTCGCGACATCTTTTACGATATTTTTAGAAGATTTACTTAGCTCTAATCTTAAAATTGACATTTCAGAAGCATTTTCAGAAGCTAAATGTTTAAGACTTAAAGTTCGAAAAGTATTGATCGATTTTTCAAGTAATTCGAGTTTTTTAACATTAATATCACTAAGATTATTAAATTCCCCAATGGCAATAAAAGAATCTTTTAGGCTAATGGCGGAAAATAGAGCAATTAAAAATCCCAAGACTGCCACATAAACCATCGGAGCGGCTAATTGCCAAAATAACGAATTAAATTTCAGTTTAGGCAACATAAGCACTTAACATATTATTTCTCTCTCACACTAAAACCGGCGGACTGAAATATTTTTAGACTCTGCTCTTCTTGTAAAAAGTTAATCAATCCATTCACGTGATTAGGATTTCCATTATTTTTTAAAGGAGCCAAATAATATTTAATAGGTTTATGCCAAGTCGAATCAATACTGAGTATAACTTTTAAACCAGAATTAAGATTAGTGCTAAATAAAACACCCACAGTATGAGGATCCGAGCTAGTTAATTTTTCAGATAATAAAGTTATGTGCTTTTGAGTGACTACTTTCTTTTTAACTGCATCCCAAATAGCACTGCTTTGCATTGCCTGTTTAGCATAGCGACCAAAAGGTGCTGTCCCCGGATCACCAATCAATACTGTTTTAATTTTTTTTTGGGTTAGGTCTCGCAAATCGGTTAACTCTAAAGGGCTGTCAACTGGAGCCGCGATTACTAAAGAATTTCCCCAGGGACTCACAATTGTATCAGACATAATTAAATTGGAATCGACAATGTAATCCATCCATTCCTGGTTGGCAGATAAATAAATATCAGCCTTAATTGCTTTACCCTTTATTCCTTTTGCTAAACGCCCTGAAGATTTGCATAGGTACTTAATCCCGATATTGTTTTTTTCAGCATATATAGCTCCCACTTGTTTGATAACATTGCAAGTTGAATTTGCGACAGCCAGCGTTAATTCGCTTGCATATACATTACCCAAGCAAATAACTATAAGGGAATAAAAAAAATAAAACGAACAGTATTTAATTATTTTATACATTGGAAAAGACCTACCTGTCGGGTTTTAGATCTATTTAAAATAAATATAAAACCATTGCCATCAGGAACCCTTGTATTTTTTTAATTTTAAAAGGTTAAGGCCTAAATCATAGATAAAAAGTGTGAGTTTTTCAACAAATAAGAAATTATCATCAGCAAAACTAGGTAAAATTATACTTTATCAATAATAAGGAAAACTGCAGTTCAATTCTCTTTAGTACCCGTCATTAGCATAGGAAAAATCGTCGTCATCCATATTTATGTAGGAAACTTTTGATACATTATTTTTAACCGGTGGAAAAATTTTTTGTTTTTCTTGGATAAGTTGTAAATACTTTACATAGATCTTCTCTTCTATAGACTCGGCAGCTTTTTTTCCATTAATGACTTCTAGAAAATGTTTGTGTTCCGGTGATTGCGGTTGTAATTCCCCATTTTTAAGTTGGGTCATTACATACCCGGTAACCGTTAAAACATCGGCCTCTTTAATAGAAAAATCTCCAGAGCGATGAAAAAATTTGGGAAAATTCTTATCGTCGTAAAAACGTCGATAAGATAGGAATGCACTCTGGTATCCATATTGTTTTTCCTTTAACGGATTGGAAGTATAATTGCTCATCACAGCTCCTGCATGTTTACTATCTACAGAATTAATTTATTACTACAAATTTATCTTTGTCGGCTTCGTAAGCCTCACCATTTATCAATTTAAAATATTTGAAAAAAACTTTTTCAATAAAAAATACCGGGGATCTGTCACCGCACATAACCTCGACTAACCTTTTTTGTTCCTGATTCTGGGGCACTATTTCCCCTTTTACCAAAGCAGTTACCACATTTCCATATATGGACAAGATGTCTGCTTCCGGTTCCGAAAAATCTTGGGAATTGTGAAAACCGCGTGGATAGTGGTTAGCATCTCTATACTCCACATCAGAAAAAAAACTTGAGAGATTCACCTTATTTAATCCTCAATCAATATTAAAAATATTCCCTTTTATTATGTTTTAAGAATGCGCGGAATTGCTAAACCCTGTTTCTATCCGTTGAAAATTATCTGAACAAGATGTAACAACTCCACACACAGTCCCCCTCTTTTGGTCTATTCTGTTTTATACTCATTCAGAATAGGGTTCATTCTTTATATTCCTGATTGTCTGTTAAATTTTTAGCATTTAATGATTGAAATAATTGTTATTGTTCAAGCAGATAACCTTTTATTTGAATCAGTCATTGGAATCTTTTGCAGATTTTTCCGATTGTGCCTCTGACGCCATTATGCCTTCGGCACATTCTTTAATATAATCATCCATATCTTCATTGGCGATTTCAGCTTCTTTAGCATACTGTCGACATTCATCAACATATTCTTCCGGAATCGAAGCATTTGCTTGTACAAAACCGACGAAAGCCAATACAGCAATTAATAGTTTTAAAGATTTCATTGTTTTTCTCATTAATAAAAAGTTTTAAAAAGGTATAAACATCATTAAGATAGTTCATATTAAGCATCGATACTTTGGAACATGCTATGGGTGTATTTATAAATCTTTAACATCACTAATTCCAGCTAATTTTTTTTTTCGTTAAGATAAAAATTTTTATATAATAAAAACTCAACATATATTACTTATCCAACTGAATCCAAAACGTTTATTTATGATATCGATAGAAATTATTTGTTTTATCTTTATCAATAAATCTGATAAATATTGTCTCATTTTTTTATTATTGTTAAGAGAAATCACTATGGAAGAATATTTTGACGATATCTACGATGAAGATTATGTACCAATGGAGAAGCGATAATCACTTGACTAAGCCACTGATAGGTTAAAGCTAGAATTCAGAAAGAGGATGGCAATCGATGGCAAGTTTTAATAGTTGCGGCCAATAGGGAATTTGCAAGTCATTAACGACAAAACCGGTATCCGGGTGTTCGTCAATCAATTTATTATTACACATAGCTGACAGATTTAAAATATAATCGCTAATGGCTTCTTTATTATATTTACAGATGAGCCATAAAAGATAAAACGGCGAACTAAACTCATGGGTAGTGGCATTAATTTTCTCCATTACCGTTTGTATCACCGGGAGTTTGGTTCGCGACATTGTTACCAATAAATTTTCTTTAATGAGTATGCGAATGGATAATGACTCAAGACAATCCTCCTGATTTAAAGGGGGGATACGTAACAACAATACCATTTCTTGGTTGGAGCTAATAAATCACTATTGGTCAGACATCAACAATACTTTTAATCTGACGTAATTTCTTAATTTCATCCAGTAATTCAACAGCTAGAGCTGCTCCTGCCATATTGACGCCCAGATCGCGCTGCAATCGAACCACCGTTTTTATCCGTAAAACACACTTACCATTAAAGGCCCATCGATGAATATCCGTCTGAAATTGTATCGGTTTGATAATCCCATGTTCTACCATGACTTTAATTTCTTCCACGGATATGGAACAACTATTGCAGAGTTCTTCCAACGGTATTTTTTGACTGTCACTAACAACATGTCCGGTAATTAATTTATTAACATTTTTATGCATGTGTTAACCCTCCAAGTGAGCCCGCGGTTCAAATTGACGAGATTCATTTTTTAATGCCTCATATAATGAGGCTTCTTTCTCAGATAATTCCCCACTTAATACTATTTGCAAGGAAACGTAAAAGTCACCCGCTGCCGAGCCGGGAATGCCCCTTCCCTTAAAGCGCATTTTTTTCCCGCTTGAAGTCCCTTTGGGGATCTTTAACTTTACCTTACCGGATGGTGTCGGTACCGTGATCGTGCTCCCTAATGCAGCTTCCCAAGGAGTTACGGGAACCTCCAGAAAAACATCTCTATTTAGGACCTTAAATATCGAGTGGGGATTGAATTCAATTTCAAGATACAGATCGCCGGCTGCGGCATTTCCTATTCCGGGGCTACCTTGCCCCTGTAGTCGGATATTCTGACCTTGCCGTACTCCGGCAGGAATTTTTACGTTTAAAGAACGTTCCTGAGTTCTTGGAGCGCCATCCTTATCTAGCAACGTCGATTTTAAGGTAATGTTACGTGTAGCACCTTGGTAGGCGTCTTCCAAATCGATAAAAATCTTGGCATGGCTATCGTTTCCACGTAAATTAAATTCAGCCTGTTTAAATGTTTGCGTATCCCCAAAACCATGCTGCCCTTGAGCACCGAAGAGACTTTCAAAAAAATCACTGAAGTGATGCTCATACGCCCCATCATCGGCTCCACTACCACGATGAAACTCAAAACCGGCATTCCAGTCCGGAGGTGGGGTAAAATCCGTTTGACCACCTTTCCATTGATTTCCTAACTGATCATAGGCCGATCGTTTTTCGGGATTTTTCAATACTTCATATGCTTCCCCTACTTCTTTAAAGCGTTCTTCGGCGTCACTTTCACTACTCACGTCAGGATGAAACTTACGAGCTAACTTACGATAAGCTTGTTTTATTTCTAACTGAGAAGCATCTCGGGATACTCCCAATATTTGATAGTAATCTTTATAGTCCACCTTAATTCCTCTTTAAGATTGTCTTAACAAGCTTTTATGCCAACGGTCATTATCAAATCCTGTTTTTTTATACACCTTAGAAAATTTCATCTAATCGCACTTCTCGTCGTAATTGTTGAAACCTTTGAAGGCCCAATACAGAATTCGAACAAAAATAAAAATAGCCAACGCTGAGAAAAAAGAGATACTCGGATAGATCACAAAAACCATAAACATATCCGTATATCCTTCAAACAATAACAAAAATAAATAATTTAATCCAAAGACAATCATCGCAATCAGTTTAGACCATGATCTACAGTTTGAAAAATCACTTAAATTCATTTTCATATCCTCTCTCGTATAAAAATTTACGGCAATAATATTCTTTTCTTTTAGCTTTGCAACATGACATTGGATAAAAAGATTTGTACTGAGCAGTAAAATTTTTAATGGTAAGAATAAAGCTGTCTAACAAAATAAATAAAGGTTTTCTTGGTGTTATTATGGTATTTGAACTATAAACATAAAATGATTTATCCAAGTCAATATATAGCCCATGAAACGTAAAAGTATCCTTCTGCTGATATTTTTTATTATTTCTTGTAAAGAGAATATTTTTGCATCAGAAACCTTAAAAATCGTTGTTGATAATAACTATGCTCCATACATGTACGGACATCAAAAATATGCCTTTGGACTATATCCTAAACTTATCCAAAAAATATTTGACCGTCTTAATCAACCGATAGAAATTAAGGCTCTGCCATGGAAAAGAGCTTTAAAGACGATGGATAAAGAAAGTATAGGCATTGCAGGAATCTATAAAAATAAACAGCGTATACAACGATATGATTATTCACAACCATTTTATGACGAAAGCCTGCTGATCTACGTTAGAAAAGGACAAGAATTTGAATTTTGGGATCTTGACGACCTGGCAGGGAAAACAATAGGATTAAATTCGGGCTGGAGTTACGGTGAAAAGATCGATTTAGCGGTCAAAAATGGCATATTTAAAGGCGAAGAAGCACTCAACAATATGCTTAACTTTCGAAAACTTGTCCGTGCCAGGGTTGACGGTATTATTGTAGATAAAGTGGCTGCTCTGATTGTTATCGATAATGAGAATATCTCTGACAAAGTTGTACAATTAAAAATCCCCGTTAGCATCAATCCGGTTTATACTGCTTTCCCTAAAAAAACAAATAAAAAAGGTTTAATCAATGCAATAAATTATGAATTATCAAACATGAAGGCAGATGGCACCTTCAAAACCATTATCAACGAATATATCCAAAATGCAAGCGAACGGAATTCCATTTCTACCAATAGCTATCAACAATAAAATCCTATTTTTTAGCAATACCCCTAAACAGGCGCCCTAATATATCCGCCCCCGTTATAATACGTCGTTCCTTTCCCCAGATTAATATAATATCATTCTCTATGACGTCATCTTCATCATGACTGGCATAATTACTTAAACTAGGCAGTGCATCTCCCAGTGTGGTATCCATATTAGAGATGATTACCGGCCGGTGACAAAAGTTTTGCGGCACAAACGAGCTGTATTCAAATAATGCCGCACTGATAAAAGCATCTGTGTCAATAACTAACCGTGGATTTTCCTTCATATCAGTTAAGACGCACCAAGACCTTTTTGCCTGATGGAGCCTACATAAAAAAGGATCGTCAACCGAAGACTTTATGTCAGGTAAAACAGGTCGATTACCGTCAAACTCTAGTGCTATGATACTATTTGGGTCAAGACGCTCGCCTTCTTCAGACACTTTTAAATCATCTAAAGCCAAAAAGTTGAGCACTCCATTTCCTTCTACATGAGTAATCTCCGTTCCCCGTTCATTCATATGCATGCGAATCATCTCAGTAATTTCATTTTCCCTATAATACTGTAGGGATTCTTTTCCTAACCACATATCGAGCAATAAAGCTGAGGGTTTTGCTAATGGCCATAATAGTAACTGGTATAATTTTAAAACCGGAGCTAACGCTGACGCCATACGCAACGCATTGCGAGAAAAGTAAGCTTGTGGTGTTATTTCTCCAAACAAAGTGATAATAAAAGTTGAAAATATAAAAGCTGCAAATCCAACCATTACCGAATTTGATAACAATGTTAACAACACATTAATACCAACGTTTCCCCATAGAATGGTTGTGAGTAGAAAATTAGCATCCTCTCGCATCTTGAGAACCTTTTGGGCAGCCAGGTTTCCATTGGAAGTCTCAATTTGTAGTTGCATTTTACCGATACTAAAAAATGCTAAATTCAATCCGGAAAACATGGCAGATTGAGAAACGCAGAATATTATTCCCAACCATATTAAAAGGTCTATCATAAAGCTCTACAACTTTTTAAATTGAAAAAATCATTCTCAACGAATACCGGTTTACATTTGTATTTTTTATTCATTTAACGCCCTTCTGTAAGCAAAATTTATGGATATCTCAATTCAAAACCAAATTCCCATTATGTAATTATTACTGGGACGTATTGGGGATTTGGCTAATAACCTTGTGGGTAAAAGAATATCGTGAAGCAAATCGACATTTTTCATCGGTATTTTAGGCAAATCTATTAAATCCATCAATCTATTTATACGTTCTTGAGTTGGGGGATGGGTTCTTAATAAAGATGGTTCTGCGTGATAACCCTGCGGAAAAAATATTCGTTTAATCCAATTACCTTGATAATGCTCTAGTTTTGACAATGCTTGGACTAAATACTGGGCATTACCTAATAATTCCACGGCACCTAAATCGGCATCGAATTCGCGTGTACGAGATAATGCCAGTTGCAACAACGCACTAATAATCGGTGCAAAAATTAATACCAGTAAAGGGAACCAGTTGAATGAAAAGTACCCTAAAAAGAAGAATGGCAAACTCAACAAGATTAACACCTGCCCCGTCAATGACAAAATATGAGTCAATCGTGCGGTAAAATCAGCATACGCCATCACTCTTATGTCGCCATGTCTTATATGACTGATTTCATGCGCCAACACTGCCGTTAACTCCTGCAGGTTTAAGCGTCGTAAAATACCATCCGATAATCCTATTACGGCATTTTTAGAATGCCCGGTAGCGAAAGCATTCATAATATTGCTGGGTAAATAATAAAGAACAGGCGGTTTCGATAATCCGGCTCGTTGAGATAATATGTTAACGATTCGATACAGTTGAGGCGCTTCATCAGCTCGAAGCACCCTACCTCGATAGAGCTTTAATACCACGTGCGGCGAAAGTAACGGATTAAAAAAGTAAGCCAAGATAATAACTATAACAGCAGCCCAAGCAAGCCAAGATCCAGCTAAAATTAATCCCAGATAAGCTACCAAAGCAGTTAAAGTGACAATCAATAATACCGATTGAAGAATATTTTGCCGTTTATGGTTTTCCCAATGTTCACGATTCATAAAATTTTAAATAATCACTATGTTATTTTGAACAATATCTTTAGCTTATTATTATGGCTATAACTATACTAAAATCAAAGAAAATAGTGCTCAAAAAAACTTGTTTTGTATTTAGTTATTTTGCATCATTTCTTTGCAAACTACAGATATTCTATGTCATCATGAATAAAAGTTATTTCTTTTTATTCGTTATAGTTAGTAGTCAATAATGGAACATTGGACAGAATATACAAGGCTATTTACCGCTCTGGTCGTGATCGTCGATCCGTTTATCGCTATCCCTATCTTGCTTTCCCTTACCCATAACCAAACCATTAGCGAACGAAACAATATTGTTCGCGTTACTTCGCTCACCGTTGCCATGGTTTTGCTGATATCCGCATTTATCGGTGAAACATTGTTAGTCTGGATGGGGACCAGCCTGGCTTCTTTTCGAGTAGGCGGAGGTATCGTGTTATTTTTAATGTCTTTATCCATGTTACAAGCCGAGGTTGGTAGTGTAAGAGCAACACCGCAAGAAACCAGCGATATAAAAAGCCAATCATCTATAGCTATTGTACCCCTTGCCATACCTTTGCTTGCAGGACCAGGTGCAATAAGTTCCGTGATAATCGGTATGCACCGTTCACAGCAACCTTTACATTGGGTTGGAGTCGTAATGGTGATTATATTGGTGAGCTTTTTATTATGGTTAGTCATGCGCTCTGCCGGTCCAATTGCTAAACGTTTGGGAGACGCAGGGCTTAATATATTTAACCGAGTGTTTGGATTAATTTTATCTGCTATCGCAATAGAAATGATAGCCAATGGATTAAGGCAACTTTTCCCTGTTTTAAGTGGATGAAAACTATAAGACATCGAAATTGAATCGTTTTTTCGTTACTTTAAATTATTTATTACCTTTGTCTTGATCGTTTAAAAACCGGATTAAAAATATTTATACGAAACAATAACATATACATATATTCTTATGATCGATTATGGAAAAATCTTTTTAATTGCCTGTTTAAAAGGCGGTGATGTTGATTTAGGTAAAAAACTAGAGCCCTCCATGTTTTCTAATACCGATGTTCGCGAATGCGACGCCTATCTTTCTTACTATCAATTTGAAAATCGATGCATTGATATAATTAGACAATTGTTAAAATTTCGATCGCCGTTGCATTACTTGGAGGTCGCAAAAAACAAACACTTAATAGAACCCTTTATTTACGCGTTAAAACAATCCGTTCCAATCCATGTTTTACCTTTCGAAAATTATTTAGAGTTGATCATACATTTTAAAGAAATCAATCACGTTTCGGATTTAATAAAGAATGTAGATGCTCATACGGATGCATTTAAAAAATTAACCTATAAAGAGTATGATGAATTGATTGAACAGTTTCAGGAAGCTCCCTTTATTGCCCAATTATTGGACGATATCAAACAAAATCACACCTTATTTTCAACAATCAGTCTTTTATCTTGCAATGGGAAAAAACGAATTTTGTAATTTTATTTATGGTATCGAATCATTGATTTTAGTTTAACGAGTCCTAGTCTTATGAACGAGGCCAAAATGTTAATATTTTTTTAAAAGAAATGTTTTTTATCATCAAATAAGATCATAATACGGTATAGCATGCATTTTTAAATTTTAGTGTAATGGATAATGGAATAGCCAAATGGAAGCCAAAGATATAACAAATAACCAGGAACTCTTGAATTCGATTGTCCAAGATATCAATGACGAACAATCGGATTCTATTATCAATAAAATTAACGATGCCCACCCTTCCGACACAGCAAATCTCTTAGAATCCTTGCCCCCTGACGAACGCCAAGTGTTATGGGAAATAATTCCTTCTGACCAGGAAGGTGAAATTCTTTCTCAAATGCATACCGAAGCTCGTTCATCATTAATCGAAACCATGGATGAGAAGCGCTTGTTGGCCGCTGCAGAGGTAATGGACGCCTCAAAATTGGCAGAAGTATTACAGGAATTACCGGAAGACTTATGCGACTCAATTGTCCAATCTTTAGAAGACGATAATAGAGCCCGATTAGAAACCATCTTGTCATACGATGAAAACAGCGCCGGACGTCTTATGAGCACAGAAGTTCTGAGCGTTAGACAAAACGTTACTCTAAAAGTGGTACAACGATGGTTACACAAGCATAAAAATATACCTTTATATACAGATTCTTTAATGGTCGTCGATAACGATAATCAGTATTTAGGAAAACTTCCATTAGGTGACATTATTATCGGTGATGCAGAATCAACAGTATCAGATGCAATGCAGAGCAATGGGGATTTACTATACACAGATTCGACTCTCGATGACATCGCTAAACTTTTTCAACGTCGCGATTTAATATCTGTTGCGGTTTTAAATAAGGAAAATCAATTAATGGGGCGCATCACCATCGATGATGCCTTAAAAATTGTTAGTCAACAGGCCGATGCGTCCGTAATGAATAGTGCCGGTCTTAAAAAAGAGGAAGATCTTTTCGCTCCGGTGATACCAAGTGCCAAACGTCGTGGATTTTGGTTAGGGATTAATTTGGTCACGGTTTTTCTGGCGGCCTGGGTAATTGGTCAATTTCAAGAAGTTTTAGATAAAATAGTAGTACTTGCCGTTCTTATGCCTATCGTTGCCAGTATGGGAGGTATCGCCGGCAGCCAAACATTGACTTTAGTTATTCGAGGGTTAGCCCTACAACAGATTGCCGGTTCAAATATTCGCTGGTTAACCATAAAGGAGATCTTAGTCGGGGGCTTAAACGGTCTATTATGGGCTTTAGTTGTTGCTATTGTAACTTTTCTATGGTTTCAAAATAGTGGGATAGCCTATATTTTAGCTGCAGCAATGATTTTAAATTTATTGGCAGCCAGCCTTTCCGGGGTCATAATCCCCTTAGTTCTTAATCGCCTGGGAATCGATCCAGCATTGTCAGGAGCAGTCATTTTAACTACAGTAACCGACATCATCGGTTTTTTGAGTTTTTTAGGTTTAGCTACCCTGTTTCTTTTATAAATCGAATCATTAATTCAAGCCAATAAATTTAAATTTTGTGTGTCATAAGAATGTTTAAAAATAATATCTTACGTGGAAAGTTTTTTTTTATTATAGCCAGTTCTTTGTTCTTGATTTTTACCCTATTTTTAATAACGCGCATCAACCAAAATATACACATAATGGAAGAGCATTATCACCAAAATATAAATTACACCCAACAACTTACTAATATTCGACATGATTTTACTCAAACCATATTAGAATTAAAAAAACACTTGCTGAAACCAACCATAAATAACGGAGAAAAACTGCTTTACTTATGGAGTAAAATAAAAAAGATTCTCGAGCACGAACGTTTTTTTCAATCTCAAGATATCGAAGTGTCACGTATCATCCAAAAAATTGACAAGAATTTTAAAAAACTTGACTCTTCGTTAAACATCAATAATGAAATTGAGTATTCCAATTTTGTTTATAATCTTATAACGCTTCAGGAAAACCTTCTGTCGAACCTAAAAGCGATACAAAATCAACAATATTCCGTAATCGATGAAGATTATCAATATATTATTCACCATTCAGAACAAAATTTTTATTTAGTCATTGCAGGTATTAGTATTTTTATCTTTGTGTTTTTCCTAATCCTTTTCCGATACATTTCGGAGCACAAACAACTGTCGCAAAAAATAACAAGCTTATTAAATACGTTACCCATTAAAAACAAACCAACTTTACCCCCTTTGTTAAATGTGTACGAAAAAATAGATATCTTGGACGATAACTTAAACAGTTTTTTTAAAGAGTTAACACATACCTTTAATGAAATGGATAAAATAACGAATAAAATCAATGATAGTATATGTAGCAAAGAAGCTATTTTTAATCATCATTTAAAAACCGTTCTTGATAATGTCATCAACAATACGCAAATTCTTGCGAATATCAATAATTCCGCTAATGATCAATTAGTAGACAGCCTTACTGCTACGGAAAAAATAGTAATTGAAAACAATCATATAGAATCATCGATAGACCAGGATGAGCACACTTTTCAAAATGGAGATATTCTTGAAGCTCGTTCTGGACCAACTTATCAAAGTATAATTCGCAGGGCTGAGGTAATTTCTAGAAAAACAAACGATATACTGTCGAATATTGAGCTTTTAAGGCAACTTTCAGAGGAACAAAAAAGTCTGATTAATGAAAATTTAGAGAATCTGTTACAACTTAATCAAGATTTTTATAGGTTAAATCCGTTTTCTGATTTAAGCTATGGAGTTGATAGTTTGTTATGTCGTTATAGTGTAGATTTAAAAACACTGCTTAAGGATTATGTGCACAGTGCCAAAATAACTGAGCAACCTTAAATAAGACCTATAGTTTGTTGCTATTATGGTTTTTGAGAGAATATTTAATGAAACGTTTTAAAAACATTATTTTTGTTAACGATCCCATATCCGTTAATAACGAAGCCCTGAAGAAAGCTATTGACCTAGCCTATAAAAACAAAGCTAAGCTTTCCATCGTTAACGTATTAAAAGAGCTGCCTCATTATTTTTCAAGATATAAAAAAGAGGTCATTCAAACTCAGCATGACCAACTCAACGCTCTGGTCGAAGACAATATTAATAATCTTAATATAGAGATTAAAACCGAAATTCTGATTGGCTCGGCTTTTCTAGAAATTATCAAAACCGTTATCAAATATAATCATGACCTTTTGATTAAACCTGTAGCCAACCCCGGAGGAGTTTCCGAAGCTATTTTCGGTAGTACCGATTTACATTTATTGCGAAAATGTCCCTGCCCCGTTTGGCTTCTGAAAGCAACTAAAGCTCAAAAAATTACTCGTATTTTAGCTGCCGTCAATCCTTCACCGGAAGAAAAAAATAACGCCGAACTCAATCATTTAATTTTAGAATTATCAATTTCTGTGGCACGAACTGAACATTGTGAATTACACATTGTTCACGCATGGGAAATGCAAAATGAATTTCTATTGCGCAGCCATCATGTCAGTATCTCGGATCATGAAATTGATAAAATGATTAACGAAATCTATTTACAACACAAGAACCAATTTTACGAATTATTAAATCATTATGATTATAAAGGCATCACAGTGAAAAACTTCTTGCCAAAAGGTACTCCCGGAAACGTCATTCCTGCGGTCGCAAAAAAAGAAAATGCTGATATTATTGTGATGGGAACCGTTGCCCGGACTGGCATATCAGGCTTTTTTATGGGCAACTCGGCAGAAAGAATCCTGTCAAATATCGACTGTTCCATATTAGCAGTCAAGCCCGCTTCATTTGTAACACCTGTCGAGCCGGATTAAGACAACACCTTGTAATTTTTTATTGTACGGGATATTAGTTAATGCAAAAACTCGTTGATATGAAATCATGGCTGATACAAGGTTTTATCATAACAAGCCTTTGGCTGGTCATAACCAAGGGGAATTATACTTCTTTAATCGTTGGTATCCCCTTTATTATATTAGCTGTAATGAGCTATCGACATCTGCGCATCGTAGGAACAGATGCTCTAAATTTTAAAGCTTTACCTTTTTTCTCAATATGGTTCATCATTCAAGCAACTAGAGGTGGAATCGATATCACCATCCGTACCTTGCATTTAAAAATCGACATTCATCCTGGTTTTATCAATTATCCTATGAATATCAAAAATAAAAATATTCAAGTTTTTTTTGCCAATTGTGTCAGTTTACTTCCAGGAACACTTAGTGTAGAAATTAAGGACAATGAGCTGATTTTACATTCACTTAACCTAAATGATGCGATCTTGTCAGAAACCCGAAAAGTGGAAATCCAAGTTCAGCGCCTGTTTTATTCTACCGGAAACGTCCAAAATGGTTGAACATTATCAAATTCTTGCAACAATTCTACTATTTGTTGTTGTTCTTGGTTTAATCAAGGTATTTGGTGGAAAGGAGAAAATCGTTCAATTATTGGCATTACAACTGCTGGGCACTTCAACCGTTGCACTTATTCTTCTCTTAGCCCAACAGTTACAATTAGAAGGCTTGAGGGACTTAGCCCTGATTATGGGGCTACTGGCCTGTATTGTTGCAATTGCTTTTGTTCATTATGTTAAATTTAATTCAGAAAACACGCTAAAAAAATGATCATTAATATCTTGGGATGGATATTGTTAACCATAGGAGTCGTTTTTTTTATTAGCGGAACGATTGCCTTAATCCGTTTTCCCGATGTATATACCCGGTTGCATGCATTAACCAAGGCGGATAATCTTGGTCTCGGCTTTATTATTTTTGGTTTGGCTTTGCATTCAAATTCAATATTGGTATCAATCAAATTATTGTTAATCTGGTTTCTAATTATGTTGGCCAGCGCTAGTATGTCGCATCTCATCAGCTTAAATGCGTTAAAAAATAAAATAAACTTAGATGAAGAATCATGATAGCCGTTTTTGAAATACTTTTTGATATATTACTTGCCATTGTTATTTTATGGTTGGCTATTAGAACCGTTTACATTGACAATATGTTTGAATCAATTATGTCGTTTATCGGTTTCGGCCTATTTATGTCCATGGCGTGGTTGCGTTTAGGTTCAATCGATTTAGCTCTTGCCGAAGCAGCGTTAGGAAGTGGCATAAGTGGTGCTTTATTATTAATGGCAAAAAAGAAATTGTCAGGCTCTGTTGTCGTTAATAACAACCATACTGAGTCCTCCGATGAATAAAACCAATCTATTTCAATCACTATGGGCATTATTGTTAATTGCATTAGTCTTTTTATTTGGAGGCATGCTTTTTTGGTCTCTTTATCATATTCCTGAATATTCCGATGGATTATCGACCATGGTTACACAGCATATGCCAAATAGCGGGGTTAAATCTGAAGTAACCGCTATTTTACTCAATTTTAGAGGTTATGACACGCTGCTTGAAATTGCCGTTTTGTTTGCCGCATTGCTCGGTGCCTATCGAATTAGCCCTATACGCCTTGATAAATCACTAGTTCAATCTAATCCGGTAATACTATCTTTAACACAATATCTGGTTCCTATAATAATTTTAGTTTCAGGTTATATTCTTTGGCTTGGTGGTCATGCTGCAGGCGGTGCTTTTCAAGCGGGTGCTGTCCTAGCCAGTGCCGGTGTGTTGCTTGTTATTGTTCGACCAGAGTCATTAAACCTTAAACATACGATTTACTTGAATTTTATTCTAATAATGGGGCTATTGGTCTTTACACTGATTGCCTTTTTGCCCATATTAACCGGAGGAACAATATTGGAATATCCGCGAAAATGGGCGGGAACTATGATATTACTCATAGAGGCGGCCTCAACATTATCAATCGGATTTACATTAATGCTACTGTTTGCTGGTGGCCGTCCTCCGGCAGGAGACAATTAATGAACTTGCCTTTTTTTTATGCCTGTTTCGGTATCTTAATTTTTTTAATCGGTTTGATTGGACTTGCTATAAAACCAAATATCCTTAAAAAACTTATTAGTCTAAATGTTATGGGAAGTGGGATTTTTTTGGTTTTTGTCGCTCTAGCGAAACGAGCGGGTTTATCAGCAGATCCAGTACCACATGCGATGGTGTTAACCGGGCTTGTGGTATCGGTAAGTGCTACGGCGTTAGGAGTTATTTTAGCCATACGAGTAAAACAAATATACGGTAAAGCAGAACTGCCTGAGGATAGTAGATGAACCTCCTTCCCCTATTAGTTTTAATCCCACTGGCTGGAGCTTTTCTATCCTTTCTTTTACCCCGTTATGAAAAAACTATTAGTATAGGCGCTGTTATCCTTTTGTCATTTGTGACTTTATTTTTGGGAAATATCGTCTTTCATGAGGGGCCCATCAAATTGGTTGCCGGAGGGTGGACAATTCCGTTAGGCATAGGCCTATATGCCGATGGATTAACTATTTTAATGCTTGCTTTGAGCTGTATTGTTGCAATGGCAGTCAGTATTTATGCCCTTGTTTACTTTGATGACCATAAACAGAATTCCAACAATAAGGAAAAGCCAAGTAGTTGGTGGCCCATATAGATGTTACTTTTAAGTGCACTGAATGCTTTATTTGTCGCTGCCGATGCATTTAATCTGTACGTGACGTTAGAATTAATGGGCTTATCAGCTGTTGCGCTAATTGCACTTGAAAAAAAAGCGATTGCTGCTGCGCTAAGATACCTTTTCGTTGGATTATTAGGTTCGATGTTCTATTTATTTGGAATCGGGTTACTCTACGCCTTATATGGTACTGTAGACATTATTGAGCTAACCCATAAAATGCAAGCAACTCCAACCGCTTTGGTATCCATGGTTTTAATTACCGCAGGCTTGCTCCTAAAAACCGCTTTATTTCCTGTGCACTTTTGGTTACCACCTGCCCATGCGAATGCTCCAGCACCAGTAAGTGCTGTACTGTCTGCTTTGGTTGTAAAAGCAGCCTTTTATACATTATTGCGCTTATGGCTGGGTCCGTTTGAACTTTTAGTATCTGATTTAGTCAATCAATTTTTAGGCATATTAGGCGCTGGCGCTATTTTATGGGGTTCTTTGCAAGCATTATTTGCTCAACGATTAAAGCTCGTTATCGCTTATTCGACGGTAGCCCAACTTGGTTATCTATTTTTATTTTTTCCTTTTTATCACATTGAAAATGCCAATACTGTTGCATGGTATGGAATTATATGGATTGCACTTTCTCACGGATTGGCAAAGGCCGGATTGTTTTTGGCTGCAGGCAACGTATTGCATTCTTATGGACATGATAATATCCACGGTTTGAAAGGAACCAGCAAATATTTACCCATCACTTTATTTGCCATCGGTTTAGCATCTATTAATCTAATGGGGCTGCCACCATCGGGGGCCTTTTTGGGTAAATGGCTGCTACTAAATGCGGCTTTTGTTAGTGGGCAATGGTGGTGGGCCGTAATTTTACTGCTAGGAGGAGTACTCGCAGCAGCATATTCGTTTCGAATTTTACTATTTGCTTTTCAAAACGAAGATAACCAGATTACCATTCATAAACCACATGGACTTATGCAATGGAGTGCCCTTGGATTAACCCTTGGAGCAATTTTGCTTGGATTGTTTTCTGAACAATTATTAACACTGCTATCTACTGGTGCGAAGTTTGGTAACCTTAATCTTGCAGAGATCCTGCGATGACTCTTAATAATTCCCTTCCCTTGTTAATTCTTTTAAGTTCTCTATTGCCGGGAATATTAATATTTTTTCTCGGTGAGCAACAACACCGATTGCGGACTCTCCTAAATTTAGGAGGTGCCAGCATCAAATTAGTTTTAATCGGAATAATGACATGGGGTGTCTTTAACGAAAACGTTTATGAGTCACGATTTACGCTAGCTCCAGGCATGGATATCGTACTCCACGCAGATGCATTATCCGTTTTATTTGTCACGCTTTCGTCAGGATTATGGTTTGTTACTACCTTATATGCTGTCGGATACCTTGAAAACGGTCCTAACCGTAGTCGTTTTTTTGGCTTTTTTAGCCTATGCGTGAGTTCTACCATCGGTATTGCTATGGCTGGCAATATGCTCTCATTTTTAGTTTTTTATGAAATTTTGACCTTATCTACCTATCCTCTTATCGTTCACCGAGGGACTCCTGATGCCATGCAAGGTGGGAAAATTTATCTCACCTACACGTTAATCGGTGGAGCCGTCCTACTTGCAGGTGTAGCTTGGTTGAGAGCTATAGCAGGCCCTCTCGATTTTACTGAAACCGGTTTACTATCAAGCCGTACCGATTTAAGCCGAGAAACCTTAACGATAATATTTGTCCTGTTAATTGGAGGGCTGGGGGTCAAAGCTGCATTATTCCCTTTACACGGCTGGCTTCCCCGAGCAATGATTGCACCAGCGCCTGTTAGTGCCCTTCTGCATGCAGTCGCCGTAGTAAAAGCGGGGGCATTTGGGATCGTTAGGGTCGTCTATGATGTGTACGGCGTCGAGTTTGCAGCTAGCTTACATTTGCTTTGGCCATTATCTTTTCTGGCCTGTTTTACTATTATTTATGGTTCAATTAAAGCACTATCGCAAAACGAACTAAAAAAACGTTTAGCCTATTCCACCGTTAGCCAAGTATCTTACATTGCCCTTGGAACAGCCATCATCGGACCGACAGCTGCTATCGGTGGAATCATTCATCTTGTTCATCAAGGTTTAATGAAGATAACGCTATTTTTTTGCGCTGGAAATTATGCAGAAACCCTAGGCATACACCATATTCATGAAATGCGTGGTGTTGGCAAACGTATGCCTTGGACTACCGCAGCTTTCACTTTAGGAGCATTGGGTATGATCGGGATTCCACCCATGGCGGGTTTTATCAGCAAATGGTATTTGGGAGCTGGTGCTATTGCAGCTAACCAATCCTGGATATTATTAGTGCTGTTCCTCAGTGGATTGTTAAACGCCGCTTATTTTTTACCAATTTTATACAAAGCCTGGTTTGAAAAACAGACCGAAAATTGGCCCGCCGAACGTCATTATGGTCGCTATGAAACTCATTGGTTACTATTGCTTCCTCCTGTTATTACGGGTCTTATTGCACTTTTTTTAGGACTATTGGCATCGAGTCCTTATGGAGTATTAGAATGGGTCCGTTTAATCGCTTATAGAGAGTACGGTCAATGATCATTTCATATGAAGAGTTCTTGCTCCTATCAACTTTGATTTGGCCATTAGTATTGGTTGGATTGATAGTATTTAATCATCCCAAGCAAATCCTCGACCGTTTAATTGATACCGCAACGTTACCTTCTCTACTGACTGTACTTTTCTGTCCTTTGGAAACCGAAGTAAACCTTAGCTGGTTTTTATTAGGATCAACTATCGGTATTGATGAAACCAGTCGGACATTTTTATTATTTTCAATAATCCTATGGGGATTTGGCAGTTACCTACTCAGGAATGAAAATGATAAAGGATTTAAACTGTGGTATTTAATAACGCTTCTTGCAAGTTTGGCAACTATATTGGCCAAGGATATCCCACTTTTCTTTTTGTCTTATGCGGTTATGAGCCTTTCGTCGTTTGGTTTGATTATTTATAAACGTTCATCAGAAGCAAAAAGAGCAGCGATTGTCTATTTGGTATTGGTTATACTCGGCGAAATGATTTTATTATCGGCAATGCTAATCTTGGTCAATAATGCCGGCACCATAGAATTAGAACACATTGTTGATCGAGAGCCGCAAAATATTCTTATCTTTTTATTTTTAATCGGTTTCGGTATTAAAGCCGGCATTCCTTTATTACACATGGCAATACCACTTAGCTATCAACAAATGCCATTAGCTTCAGTAGTACCATTAGCCGGTGCAGTGTTACATCTGGCCTTATATGGCTGGATTAAATTTTTACCGCTTGGTCAAGTATCACTCCCTATGTGGTCTGAGATTTTTATGTTAATCGGTAGTATTTCGTTTATGTGGGGAATCTTTTTGGGATTGTTGCAAAACGATCCCCGCTCACTCTTAGCCTATTCAAGTATAAGTCAGATGGGGTTGATGACTATTGGCTTAGGAATGGGCTTGTATAACCCAGATCATTGGCCCTTTATTTTATCCATATTATTATTGTATGCCTTACATCATTCACTGCTAAAAGGTAACCTATTTTTAGGTTTGGGCCTAAAAATGCAAGTCCGCTATTTCTTAATCTTCCCCGCACTCATTTTGGCAGGATTGCCTTATTTTGGAGGAGCCATCGTTAAAACGTTGTTAAAAGAACAAACGTATTTTTTGCCTGAATTTTGGTCTTCGTATACTGTCTGGTTTCTTACCATAAGTTCCATAGGGACCGGGCTTTTAATGGCTCGCTTTCTTTACTTGGCAATGAAACATCAACCCTACGATACAACGCTTAAACCATTGCCATTTCTGTCATTATTAATTTTATCAATTTTGATTACCTGGTTTTGGCCTTTGGAACTAGAACGGCAAAGTTTAATATGGGGAGCGATTTGGCCTATTTTATTGGTTGCCGGAATATGTTGGATTATTTACCAAACTCCACTAAATCGCTATTTATATAAATTACCCTCAATTCCTCCAGGCGATATTATTGTGATGCTGGAAAAATTCTGGCCTGATAGAGATAAGACATTGGACGAGTCCTCCCATGCCCATGTTAGTCATCATCATCAACAGGATGATTTAACACCGCATACAAACCGATTAGAAGTCCTAAGTTACAATATTGAACAGTTTATTGGTCATTGGCAAATCGCATTAACATTATTTATGCTGTTGCTTACGGGTTTATTTGGATTACTGCTTTTCAGTTAGATTGCGTTTTCTACTTAAAAATTTACCCTGCACTCCTGTTATGATAATTAATAGACAAATAATTAATCTATAACACAAACAGTATTTCTTCCGTGTTTCTTGGCCTGGTACAGAGCCTCATCGGCTCTTCGACATAAATAATTAAATGCTTCATTCGGTAATCTTTCGGCCGCTCCAAAACTGGCTGTAATTCTTTTTTTGGTTGCCAATTCCATTTGCGAAACCTCTATTCTAAGCGTTTCAGCCAAGTTTCTAGCTGATTCCAAGTCCGTTTCAGGACATAAAATAAGAAAAACTTCTCCCCCCCACCGGCAAACATAATCGTAATCCCGGACATTGCTTATTAGAACATTCGCAAACTCTTTTAATACTTGATCCCCCATTTCATAACCAAACTGAATATTGATTCCTTTAAAAGTATCAATATCACAATATATCAATGCCATATTGGAATTAAGCCGTTCACTCCTGGATACTTCCTTTTTCGCTGTTTCAATAAAATGACGACGATTCATTAAACCGGAAATCTTATCCACAGTAATTAAACTGTTTTTTTCTCGCTTAAGAGTTTCGATTTGTTCGAACAATCGATTAATAAAATTAACCAAACCACCTACCTGGCCTTTAACACCGCTTTTTAAGCGCGATTTGCCTGTATTATTTAAATCTATTTTTTGTATTTCATCTAAAACGATTTTTAATTGTTTGCGGACATATAATACGTATATTATCGCTAACAAAAATAAAAATAGAACAAAAATTAAAAATTTATTTAGGATAACGGGATTATCTTTATTTTGCCCCGCCATATCATTAGTCAAAACAGGGTTGATTTTGTTTTGCTCATTGCTGACTTTATAATCATGTATGATAAAATCAGAATAAGTAAGATTTACATAGCGTTTAATCAAACCCTCTATTAACTGATATTCCTGACGATATTTTTTTAAGTCATTTGAAACAAAAGAAAAGTTGTCGGAATACACTTCTAAAAACTTTGTTATTGGTTCCTGCGCACTGCCATGATTTGACAAAATAAACAGTAACAGAAATACAGAGGGTATTTTTTTAAGCATTATTATGGTCCTGAATTATTTTATACATTACTCATCATATATTAATGTACATCGAGATCTATCATTACAATGAATTATTTGCTTTTTTTACTAAATATAACAACACTCTCCCTTATTAGAACTAAAAATATTTTATTTGAGCAAAAAAATAATTGGCTTGTCATAAGGGCCAAACAAATGGTTAATATACCTTTTATTCGATTAAAACAAAATTATTATGGCTTATGATGAATTAACTTCCACCTTTAGGCAGTTTGGACTAGCATTACTTCTCGGAGCACTTATCGGCCTCGAACGAGAAAATCGGGATAACGAAAAAAATACTGGGATTTAGATACTTTGTTTTAATCGCTTTTTTAGCTGCTCTCTCAACCTTTTTATCCATTAAGTTTAATGTTGATTGGATAGTTGCGTTAGCATTTATTGGACTAATCATTATTATCAGCAGCAGTTATTCGGCCGAACACTTACAAGGTTCCGCTGTAACGACTAATATTGCAGCAACGATTACTTTTTTTCTTGTTGCCTGGTTTTATACGGCTACACTACACTAGCTATCGCCTCAAGCATCTGTTGTGGAACTTTATTATTAATGCGGTAGACATATTTACGATGCTCATATATTACGATTTTTAATCAGGTATAAATATGAATTCTCTTAGAAGATTATTATTAAAAAAGTTAATTGTCCCAATGAGCCGTTCCAACCTGGGAATTGAACCAATAGCCAGAAGTGCTGCCGTTGGACTGGCCGTAGCTTTTACGCCAACAGTTGGAGTGCAAATGCCGATGGTACTAGTCATTTGGTGGATAGTTGAACGATTTTTTCCGATTTATCGTTTTAATTTATTGATTGCGATTGCCTGGACTTGGGTTACTAACGTGTTTACCTTGGCACCTATTTATTATCTGTTTTTAGTAACCGGGCGAATTGTATTGGGTCGTTGGGATAAATTATCTGGCTTCGACACGTTTCAGGAAAAGTTATCTTCCAGTATTAATCTAGATGCGGGTTTTGTTGAATCGTTCTGGGTTTATATTATCGAACTTTTTAATAAATTTGGGTTACCGCTTTGGATTGGCAGCATACCCTGGGCCATTTTAGGTTCTTGGCTGGGGTATCGCTGGACAACTTCGTTTATTCAATACCTAAAAGTAAAGCGGGAAAAAAGAGCAGAAAGATTAAAAGAAAAAGGCATTCAACCTTAAATGAATCTTCGCTATCCTTTCCAGTCAAAAACATTACTTGATCGAAAAACACTATCAACATTTATAAATTGCCCATTAAACACGTCCAGCAGAAAGTTATCCTATTGGAGGACAGGGCATGTAGCCCCTTTTTCCAAAACGTCTATACTTTTTGCTACAATACAGCGACATACATACCATATTCCATATTTTTGATCGTATTAATGAGCATTGATTAGTTTTCTATCGGTGTTTCAAATTCACTTGGCTTGACGGCTAAAATAGAACTGTCTGCTGTACTCAATATTTTTTCTGCCGAGTTACCAATAAAGAAACCGGGAATACCTGTTCGAGCAACCGTACCCATAATAATCAAATCTAAATTAATTTGTTCTTCTAATGTAGAAATAATGCCATCAAGATCTCCCTTTAAAAAGTGCACATTTAAATCTATTCCTTCAAAATCAAATTGGCTTAGAAGATTGTCAAACGTTTTTTTATAATTTAATCGGGCATCATTAACCATCTGTTCGACTTCGGATATATCTATCCGTGCACGCCCATTTCGTAACGAATTTTCATATGGGAATTTCCATGCATGCAAAACGTGAAGTTCACTTTTTTCTTGCCGTGCTAAAGAAATAGCAAGGTTCAAAATTAGCGTATTTAATTCCGCGTTAGCCTTTTCTGAAGGATCGGGATCGACTGCGGCGAGTATGGTATTAAATTGCTTTTGTTTTAGTGGTTTTATAATCCATACCGGGCATGGGCATTTGCGCAAAAGGTGCAAATCGGTACTTCCAAATAGAAAATTACTGACTTGTCCTTTTCCTTCTGTCGGTTTAATCACCAAGTCGTAATTATGCTTTGCTACAGACTTTATAATTTCTATGAAGGGAGTACCAACATAGGTTTCAATTTTATATTCTACGTCCTCTATGTTTACATCTTCAAGTAATGATTTTAAATCATCATGTTGCAATTTAGAAAATGTTTTATTCAGATTATCTAATGTTCTGGGTAATTCATCCCGAACGCTAGTAATGGATAGTTTTGCGCCGTTTCTTTTAGCCAACTGCACAGCTCGTTTTAAAGCTGGCAATGAATGCGCTATCGGCTGTGCAACAAATAATATGTTGGTAAAACGTTGCATTTGTTTTCTCCTAATTAAATTTATAGGCAAAGCTTTAACAATGAAAAAGATTTTCAAGCTTTATTTAACAGCGTAATATACTCCCTAGCATATTATTTTCAATGGCAATGTTTACAATATTAATTGTTGTTAAGACAATTTTTTTATCAATGTATTTAGACTGAGGTTAAGGAACTTACGTTCCTATTTGATGTCAAACTGAGCAACCTTTAAATAGGTAAATTAATTCCTATTATTATAGAAAGCGGTTAACTTAATAATTATTGAACGTTTCCTATATGTGACTAATTTCCAGGCTTGTTATATACCATGTTACAAATATTAATGCTCCTTTCAAGAAAAAAAGCCTCAATCTGGTCACTTTCTACTATCGCTTTATTACTGATAAGCAATTCAATACTGTATACAAATCCTATTTATGCCAGTGACAGTGTCAGAAGTTGCTACGAGAAAACCATAACCTATTTTATTAATCTCGAACGTTTACCCAGTAGTACAGAGATTGATTATGCCATATTGCAATGTTACAACACGTTTGACGGAATAGAACTTATTGTGGCTAATTGCCATAAAGAAAAAATTAATGATTTGGCCTTGCTGGGGCGTATCCCAACCTATTCCGAAATCAATCAAGCCATTCTGGAATGTTCTCGAATGGATCCGGAAACCATTGATAATAGCATTTCATTAACATGCTCTGATGAGCCAGACGGTTACGAAACTTTCGATCCGGAGAAATTCGTTAATTTATATGAAAATGGCGAACCAGAATTTTTAGAAGCCTATTCAACTGTTTGTAAAAAGCACGCCGTATCCATCAAATCCAAAATTATTGCTGAAATAAGCAGCGATTTCGAAGAAAGTGATAACCTTCAATACCAAGAGGCGGTTGATAAAGCTGAATCTGAGAATTGGTTAGTGAGCGGCCAAGGAATAGAAATCAACCATTTAACGGACAATGGCATACCGTTATACAATGGAACCACGTACGGGGTAAAGCAAAGAAATTACCAAGAGGCTTTACAAGCCGGTACTGATAAGCTTTGGGAGAAATTTAACGGCGAGAATATGAGTATTGGTCTATGGGATTCAGGGAGCGTCAACGAAAGTCATAAAGAATATCAACACCGTGTATTTTGGAAAGACAATGAAGCCAGCCCTATCGACTTTCATCCCACCCATGTGGCAGGAACCTTGATTGCATCAGGGATAACCAATCCTGAACTGAAGGGGATGGCACCACATGCTTCTTTAAATGCCTATAATTGGAATAATAATATTTCCGAACTTCTAAATGCCGGCGCAAAAACGGCAACCAGTACCGATGAATTGTTAGTTTCCAATCATTCTTACGGCATAGTAACGGGATGGACCTATCATGCGTCAGGTGTGCCAAACCATAGTGACATCTATTGGTCCTGGGAAGGTCTAGATTGCAGGGATTTCATTTTTTGTAGTGAACAAGAAGACTATAAACATGGGCTATATAACTTGGCGGCCTATGAACTTGACCTGGTCAGTTTTTTAATACCCTATCATTTAATTGTTAAATCTGCGGGAAATGACCATTTTGAGGGGCCCCCTCCAGGTTCAGATTATATCACCTGGCACTGGAACGGCGTTGATTGGTCTCTTATCGTATCCGACAAAGATCGCCCCTACGATTGTGCAACTGATGGGGGTTATGATTGCCTTATGCCCGATGCGACAGCTAAAAATATTTTGACTGTAGGAGCGGTTGATGATAAACGAAAAGTTGCCTTATATAGCAGTCGAGGTCCTACGGACGATTGGCGAATCAAACCGGATATTGTCGCCAAAGGGGATAATGTCAGCTCGACCTGGACAGATGATGGGCATAATGTGTTAAGCGGAACGTCGATGGCCACCCCGGTCGTTTCCGGCTCTCTCCTTTTGTTGCAGCAGAAATACAAAAGCTTACACCAGGATAGAGCGATGCGTGCAGCCACATTGAAAGCCTTGGTGATTCATAGCGCTGATGACGTAGCACCGGCCGGTCCCGACTTCGTCTATGGCTGGGGTATTTTAAATACTCGACGAGCAAGCACGCTATTGGATGAAAATAATTCGAGACATAAAATCATTGAACATCGTCTTAATAATAATGAGAGTTACAATGTTGAATTTACCGCCTTATCCAACCAACCTATCGTTGCAACACTGGCATGGACCGACTTTCCCGGTCAAATACCGGATAATAGCGTGGACCCCAAAAATATCATACTGTCTAATGATTTAGACCTTCGGATTTCCAGCAACGCCATTACCTTTTACCCCTGGAAAATGGATTTGACGGATCCAGCTGCGGGTGCAACCTTCGGTGATAATATTCGCGATAATGTTGAACAAGTGGTTGTACATAATCCGGTGGTCGGGCAAACCTATCAAATTCAAGTTACTCACAAGAATACCTTGGAAACCGGGTTGTTACAGTATCGGGAAATATGCAGTGAACTTGACCGTATCGAAACACAGCAAGCCGACCTGCACCAATGCTTCTCTCTAGTTATTACTCAAACCGAAACCGGTATTCTTCGCAGTAACCATCAACCTGCCCGTGCAGAGATGAATGAATACGGTTTAATTAATTTATATTTACCGGTAGTCAATTATTCGGGACAAAGATATACGGCTAACTTTGAAATGCTACCCAACACCAACCCTATTCAATTTATATTAAAAAACTATGGAAAAAGTAGTCATTCCGATATGACGAACTCAGCACTTTTGGACAGTTCCAGTCTTAATTTATTTGTTCCTGAAATTATTTTTAATAATGAAGTATGGCAGGTTAAGTTAATTAAAGACTCCAGTTCCAACTCGCTTAAATGGAATTTAGGCGAACTGTTAAAGCTAGAGTCAAAAGAATAAAGAAACTTTCAACAAGTATTGCATCCATTACTTAAACCCACCGTTTGGATTCACCAATATTATTCCATTGCGCGGTTTAAAGAATGATGCACCTACTGTCAATAGCGATGAGGTTATGCCTCTTTATCTGCTTCATCGCTGATTGGAAGTTCATCCGGCAAGTCCAACACTTTGGGTTGTCGTCTACGCCTGGTTTTTACTGGAATCATATCGCGCATAGATTCCAGTTTACCAAAACAAAGTAGTTTGTCATTGGGTTCGAGTATCCGATCTTTTCTCGGATTGGGTATCACTTTATTTCCCCGATAGAGAGTAAGCACGTTGATATCCTGTTCATGCAGGTTGGTATCGTTAATAGACACGCCTACATATTTAGACCCTTCCGGCACATATATCTCTGTTACACCATAACCTTTACTGACGGTAAGACGCTGACGCACATCTATTTCAGGGAAATCGACCTGGGCTGCAATGTACTCAATCACTGCTCCCGCTATATCCAGCCCGGTACACTTTTCGATTCCTTCCAAGCCGGGAGAGGAGTTAATTTCCATAATCTGTGGTCCGGTTTTACTTTCAAGCATATCCACACCGGCAACTTGTAGGCCCATGATTTGGGTGGCCCGAATGGCTGTTTCTACATATTCCTCGGGTAACTCTACTGCTTCGGCTACGCCACCGCGATGCACATTGCTACGAAATTCCTGGCCTTGAGCAACACGACGCATAGCTCCAACCACACGATCCCCAACAACGAATGCCCGGATATCTTTACCTTTACTTTCGGCCACAAACTTTTGTATCAGTACATTTTGTTTCTGGCTTTGTAACAATTCAATAATGGATTCGGCAGCATTCACCGTATCGGCTAATAAGACGCCAATCCCTTGGGTTCCTTCGATTAATTTTATAATAACGGGAGCGCCGCCGACACGTTCGATGGCCGGTAAAATATCTTTTTTGTGGCGCGCAAAGGAAGTTCGGGGGATACCAATATGATGGCGACTTAATATTTGAAGACTGCGTAGTTTGTCGCGTGAATTACTAATCCCGTGTGCGGTATTGGCACAAAACACATCCATTTCCTGAAATTGCCTAACGACCGCCGTACCGTAGTAAGTTATCGATGCTCCAATACGTGGCAGCACGGCATCATAAGTGGACAGTCTTTTATGATTGTAGTATAAGTCGGGAATCCCTCGTTGCAGGTCAATTGAGAATTTTAATGTGTTCAATACCTTAACATTGTGACCACGTTGCAATGCGGCTTCTTTTAATCTCAAAGTACTGTAACATTTTGGTCCACAGGACAAGATAGCAAGTTTCATAGCTTTCCCTCAATTTATAAACTGCCTAATATCTGAAAATCTTTTAAGTTAGTAACCTTATGTCATTAAAGTATAGGTAATTTAATGCATCGTTACAAACTTAAAACTGAATTTCCGATTAATGAATTTTTCAATCATTACTTTTTAAGTTACTGGCAACCCTTAATTCGTTTTCATCTATTTCATGCCCTTTCGTCATGGTTCTTATATGGATGTCTCGCTGCGGATAGGGAATTTCAATCTGGTTTTTATGAAAACTATCCCAGATTTCTAGTAAAATATCACTTATCACACTGCCCCTGCCATTTTCCGGGTCTCCGATCCAGACCCGTAATTCCAAATCAATAGAGCTATCGCCAAAGCCCTTTAATAAACACCTGGGAGCTGGTTCTGTCAAAACCCTGGGTACTTCATGAGCAGCATCCACACAAAGCTTAATGGCTGTATGGGGATTGCAATGATAGGCTATACCAACGGGAATGCGCAGCCTGACGAGATTATGACTATGCGACCAATTTTCTACGCGTTGAGTAATTAGCTCTTCATTTGGAATCAAATGCTCGGTTCCATCACGAGTAATTACTGATACGTAACGAGCACTCAAATTATTAATCCAACCATAGGTCTGTCCCAAAGAAATAACATCACCCGGTTTAATTGATTTATCCAGTAATAAAATAAAGCCACTGATGAGATTAGAGAATATTTTCTGTAATCCAAATCCTAACCCTACCGCTAATGCACCACTAAATACTGCAAGGGCAGTTAAATCGATCCCCGTACTATTAATACTGATTATTATCGCAATACCAATAAATCCAATACGAATCACTTTAGTTAACAACACTCGCGCCGCTGCACTGATGGAGGAACTTTTTCTTAAATATTTTTCTACCAGATCAGAAAACGCACTGGCCAACCAGATCAACAAAGCCAGCAGGCTTATAATTTTTATAATTAATAATAAACTGACGTCGGTGGTATTGAGTTTGATGGATAGTGAATCAAGTAACTCTAGGGTCTCAGGTAAGAGTCCTAAAATATTTAAGGTAGCCAATACCCAGGCACATAAGGCAATAAAGTTTGAAAAAAACGCGTTCCTAAACGATTGTGAAGCAATGCGAATGACAATCCATGCCGCAAGAAGACTGCTGACTGTTTTAATTAAGGTATATGGCCAACCATATATTTTGGCAACAAAAACAACCAGCCATTGCAGAGCTAACCAGATAACCGCCATAGAAACAATTTCCAAGGCTTTCCATAAGCGTTTTAATCCACCATACTGACCGGTTTTACGGTTTAAATATTGAAAAAAAACAGCGGTTTTATTGGCGAGAATTTTGGCACTTAAGAATGCTATTAAAATAATAGCAATTTGAATAAGATTAGTCGTCACTAAAACGTCGGCATAGAACCACAGACTAATATTTTCATATTGCATTTCCCACCAACTATATTCAAACAAACTCATAAAATGCATAGTAATCTCATTTAATTAATACGTGATTCAACAACCATGAATAAACGATTTTGGTGAAACTAATTTAATTGTTTAAATCCAACGATTACGTTTGAATATTAAAATGCTCACTAATAAAACGGCAATAAGAATGCCACATACGACCCAAAATGCAACCTTACTTTCCACTCCCGGCATACCACCAACATTAATTCCAAGTAATCCGGTTAAAAATCCTAGCGGTAAGAAAACACCGGTAACGATTGATAACATATACATAGCACGGTTCATTTTTTCATTGGTAATACTATTGATTTCTTCTTTAATCACAATAGCGCGCTCTCTATAACTATCTAATTCAGCAAAAAAATGTTGGATCCTTCCTTCAATTTTTTTAATGAGTCGAATATTTTTTTTGTTGAGCCAGCTTAAGTTAAACTTGGAAAGTTGCACTAAGGCATTTTTTTGAGGAACTAAGAACCGCCTTAATTCAATAATTTCTTGTCTTAAATCTAATAAATCTTGACGGGTTTTATCGACGAAATTGACTCTGCTTACATTTTTTTCCAGTTCATCAAGCTGTTCTTCAATAAAATCCAAGGTGGGTTCCATTTTATCGTGTAGGCTATCTAAAATACTGGTTAACAACATCGCAGCATCTTTTGGTCCACGGTTTCTCTCTAGTTTATTAGTAATTTCTTGCATAAAAAAAAGTCGCGACGAACGTACAGAGATAACACGCGTCTCATCACTATAATAATTAAGGTAAACCATATCTTCAGGGTCAGCTCCTTTGTTAAAATTAATCCCTCTAAAAGTCGCATTTAAAACATTACCTTCCTGAATACAGCGAGGTTCATTGTCAATATCCAATAGCATTTCGCATATAATGGAATCGATTCCGCTATGGTTATTTAACCACTGTTTGGTGTTAGGGTGTTCGGCGTTAAGATGTATCCATAATACGCCTTGTGTCGATTCCCAGGAAAAAATGTCTTCCCAATTTAACTGTACTGCTCCCCCTTGACCATCTAATAGATAGGCATGAATCAAGCCGTCGATTGATTGAGTATCTTCTGATTTCAAATTATCTATCCCCACAACTTGTTTCCCCTATCTTGTCAATTAAAATGCATCGCTCAGCAGACTTAAATTTACTGGTAATTATAGCTACACTTTGAAATAATTGAATGATAAAGCGTTTTATCCTATCCGTTATCAGTATAATTTACCTATGCGTTTTACGATACTTTTATCTGTACTGGTCTGCTCTCAATCATGGGCCTTAGATACTCTTCAAAATCAGTTTTCAACATGTTCACGGTTGGAAGATGATGAATTCAGATTACAGTGTTATGACAGGCTTAGTCGTGAGGTTTGTATTGATTCAGATGCAATTTCATGCGCAAGTACGGTTCCATTAGTAACTCTAAAACCTCAGCAGCATCAGGAAAACTCCAAACAAGAGATTGTGCAAAAAAATACGTTTAAATCGGAAAGTGGTCGTTGGCTGGGCATCCGACCTTATCGAAAAAATTATATTTTACCATTGAGCTATAACAGTCGTTTGGATGAAGGTCATTTAAACAAAACAGCAAAAGACTTTGAACCGGAAAATATTGAGATCAAATTTCAAATCAGCTTTGAACTTCCGGTATGGCAAGATATGTTGTGGGATGATTTGGATTTGTATTTTGCCTATACTCAACTGTCTTTTTTTCAAGCCTATAATACTGAGTATTCGTCACCGTTTAGAGATACGACCTATGAGCCTGAACTGGGTCTGAATTGGCGTCCTGAACGCAAGTTTATGGGCTGGCATTTATCATCCCTGCGAATTGCATTAAATCATCAATCCAATGGCCGAAGTGAACCGCTCTCCCGAAGTTGGAATCGTTTAATTGGACAATTTCGTATTAAACGCGACAATTTAAGCCTGGGTCTTCGATTATGGACTCGAATCCGAGAAGATAAAAGAGATGATGATAACCCGGATATCCTTGATTATATGGGACATGAGGAGCTTTTTGCAGGCTATGATATTGGACGTCATCGTCTAAGCTTAATGTTACGAAATACTTTCAATGACAATTCTGGACTACAATTAGGTTGGAGCTATTTGTTAAATGAGCGGGTACGTTTGTATGTTCAATATTTTCACGGTTATGGTGAAGACCTGATAGAATATGATCAACTAAGCAACCGTCTGGGTATTGGCTTTTTATTGAATGAGTGGCCGTAGCTTTCTATATGAAGATGACTGCCGGCCAACGTGATAAATCCGGGAGAAATGAGCATAGATTGAGCGCTTCCGTATATTTATCAACAAAAGTAAATACTAATACACTATAAACTTGTACAAATTCAACAAATCCTAACCTTTGGAATTTGCCGGCGTCATTCTAATTTCAAGTATTTTTCTTGATCTTGTTTTTTTTCCACAGCGTAGCAGGAATTAGCTATGAAAACATAGCCAATTCCTGCTTAGATTAACGAACCTAGATCTCATTTTCGATTTACTGAATCGGATCATCAAAGTTTTCGCTGAACCCATCATTTTCAGATTCAGGATCCAAATCTTCCTGAAAACTTTCCACTTGCTCCAAAACCTCACTGACTTGATTTCGATAATAAGCAATATGAAATAAAGCATCTCCCTCATGAGTTAAGGGTAAATTGGTTCGGCCGATTACAATACCTTCTTCTGGTGCCATTACTCTCACTTCAGACTGTCCGAGCGGATCGCTAATTATTCCTAAAACACTTCCTTTAGAGGTTTTCGCTCCTAGAGGGACAAGTAATCTCAATATGCCACTGATTGGTGCCCTTACCCAAGAAGTTTGTCTAGAAATAATCGCTGAGCTATCACTACTTGTCACTTTTTGTTTATTTAGCATGCCAAGCTCTCGAAGAACGTTCAGTACTCCTCTTACCCCGGCACGAATTGCAATTTCGTTAAACCTTAAAGATTCACCCGCTTCATACAATAAAATGGGAATATCTTCATCACCGCCGGCAGCCCTTAAAGAGCCATCTCTTATTTTAGAATCGATGATAGCAGGTACTCCAAACGATAATGCGAGCCGTTTAACTTCCGGATCGCTCAAATTGGCTCTGATTTGAGGTAAATTATCACGATGCCTAGCACCGGTGTGTAAATCTATACCATGAGTACATTTTTTTACAATGTTGTGAAAAAATGTATGAGCAATTCGTCCGGAGAGTGAACCTTTTTCACTACCGGGAAACGAACGGTTTAAATCTCTTCCATCCGGTAAATAACGGGAGTTAGATATAAAACCATGCACATTGACTATCGGAATAGCGATAATCGTACCTTTTAAATTTTTTATCTGTTTTTGATTAACTAATCGTCGTATGATTTCAACACCATTAATCTCATCACCATGGATAGCTGCACTAACAAATAAACAGGGACCTTCTTTTTTTCCATGAATGACATGAAGCGGCATTTTTACGTCGTTGTGTGTCACCATGGCTGCCAAAGGAAGATCAATAGATTTTTGTTCACCCGGAAAAACCTCAGTTTCTCCGATGAGAATCGGTTTGTTTTTTGTCTTTTTACTAAGAGATAGCATATAGCATCAACACTTTGGTTAATAGGTGAAAAAATAACATTGATATTATTCTAAAAACAAGTCAATTACTAATCAATTAAATTTTACCTCATAACATTTTTAACGTTGTAATATTAAAAACAGTTTCCTTATTTGAAAAGTAAGTTTATGATTAGGAAAACTTTGGAAGATTAGGGATAAACTTAGACACCATGAATAATGACATAATAACAATAGGTTGGCGAGAATGGGTCAGCTTGCCCGAATTAAAAATTCCCAGAATTAAAGCAAAGGTTGATACCGGTGCAAAAACATCTTGTCTTCATGCATTTGAAATTAACGAATACCGGGATAAGAACATCGAAAAGCTTCGTTTTTTAATCCACCCTCGTCAAAAAAGGAATGATATTGTTACTGAATGCCATGCAACCTTATTAGATAAACGAACGGTTAGTGATTCCGGCGGCCATAAGGAAATGCGATACGTCATCTCAACCCCTCTAGTTATTGGAGATATCCAATGGGATATCGAAATAACTTTAACCAATCGAGATACTATGATGTTTCGCATGTTGTTAGGCCGTACAGCCATGAAAAACAAAATTGTTGTCGATCCTGCAAAATCTTACTTGATGGGTAAAAGATTAAGAAAAAATGCAAAACCTAATAAAACCGGAACCAGAGGGCGCAGCTAAACTTTGTGCTTTAACGTATGTTTAAATTATATCAATGAATGGAATTATAAATGTCCGAAAGCAGTGAAAATCAGAAAGTCATATTCAATTTTAAGGAGGTATGGCCGCAATTAAATATCATCGAGAAAATCGAATATGTGGTATCCGTGGTATTGGTAGTTATTATTTCCGCTGTTGTCATCATTGCATTAATTCGACTGGGTAAAAACGTTTTTACCATGCTGGTATTAAATGCATTAGATCCACTGGATTTTAAGGTGTTTCAATTTATATTTGGCAATATGTTAACGTTGTTTATCGCCATCGAATTTTTGCACTCTATACAGGGTGTACTACAAAGAATAGGACATATTATTGAGGTTCGTACCATTTTACTTATTGCAATGTTGGCCATTGCAAGAAAGTTCATCGTCATGGACAAATCCACTCCCCCGGAAACTATGGCGGCGCTAGCATTCATACTTTTAGCCTTGGGAGGTGTTTATTGGATTTTAAAAAATAAAAGAACGATCTAAAATTAATTGATAATAATTTTGAGAGCCCTTTATATCTTCTCCAAAGTTAGTTTTGGAACCCTTATTTTGAGCCGTGAATACTAAATTGAACCTAAAACTAAGAAATTTTTTTCTCGTAACTTCAAAACCTAAACTACCTGTTAAGGCTTTTGTATTTTTTTTGTGTGTTTTTTATTCTTTAACATCCTTTAGTACCACTCCAAACGGCACTTCGCTTAAAACGTCGCTATCAATACAAATTGAACAAATAAATAACGAAATAGCTCGACTCTCACCTCTTGCTGAAAAAGATAATAAAGCGCAGATAGCCTTAAAGTCTTATCATCAAGCAAAAAGCTTTTATGAAAAATCGGTTATTTTCAAAACCAATGAGAAAAAATATCGAAACCTATTGAATAATAACCCTAGTAAAGAAGAAGAATTAACAAAACTAATAAAATCCCCGCACAGCAGCGAGTTAGTAACTAAGTTTAACAACGGAAAGTTAGTAATTGAATTAAACCGGATCTATGCACAACAACAAACCTTAATTCAAGCACTCCACCAAAAACAATCAGAACTTATTAATTCGATTAGTGAAACAAAATTACTCCCGGAACAAATTGCCGGCGCAAGTTCTCAGTTAATACAGCGGCAGGAAGATATCAGGGCGTTATTAAACGCATCGGTATCGAGTAACCAAGATAAGGATATAGCACAAGCTGATAATCTGTCATTGCAGATGGAATTAGAGAGTATTCAAGCGCAATTGCTTATGTTAGAGGCCCAAAGACTAAGTCAGCCCAGTACATTGAGTCTTTTAGAAACTGAACTCATCCTAGTAAAGCAAAAAATAAAACTTGAAACTGACATCGAAAATAAAATGTCGGAAACTTTGGCTGCGAAACAAAAACAAACTGAAACGGAGCTGAAAAAAGAATCCTCACGAATAGAGCAGAAATTCTTGGACGAGTTTCCCATCATACAAAAACTGTTCGAAAATAACTTAGCATTGCACCAAGAACAAAATGAACTCGTAAAGAACTATGAATCACTCAAAAACATTCTAAAACAACTAAACCAACAACTCATTTTACTGGAACAAAATCAGCAACGACTTAATCAACAGCTCGCTATCGATATTCCTCATGATTTAGTAGGAGAGTTTTTATTTCAACAACGAAAAACTCTAAATTTGATTACGAGTATACCAACGGAAGAAAAGTCGGCCAAAGAAATCGATTTTCAATTAGGTTTAGCACGCTTAAATCAGTTCAAGGTTGATGATCAAATATCCATTATAAATAATAGTGAAGAATACTGGGCTCAGATAACCAATCAACTCGCAAACTACCCAAATTGGAACCCTTTAAGCGAGAGCCATAAACAGCTTATCCACAGTGAAATCCGCAATATAGTTGAAAATCAGACGTCATTACTAAAGAACCTGCGAGAACAGTATAGCCAGTACATAAAACTAATAAGCGATCATAAGCACCTAAAAGCTCAGGTATTGGAAAAATCCAAGCAGTATTTGAGTATACTTGATGAGTATCTCTGGCTGCTACCCAGTAACAAAGCAATTGATTTAACATGGTCTAAAACTCTTATAAAAGAATACCTGCAATTTTTTTCAAATATAAAATGGAAGCAAACTCTTAATGCATTATTAAAACAAGCGCAAATTAACCTTTGGGCGACACTAATTGTCGGTATAGTACTAGTCTTGCATTTAAGGTATGCCCGCAGATTAAAAGAGCGGCTTGTGTCGATTGCTTCCGGCGTCGATAACCTCGCTCAGGATACCTTTTGGTTAACAACGCGTGCTCTTTTCTATACCGGACTTTTATCAGGATTCTGGCCGGTCATTTTCTTATATTTATCCCTTTTATTTAAGTTGTCTACAGAGTTAGAGTTTAGTCATATGCTGAGCCAAGTTCTGTTCCAATTGGCGCTTTATAGTTTTATCCTCCAATTTGTACAGGTTTCGTTGCGAAATAATGGATTGGGCGACGTTCACTTTAAATGGTCAGCGGGTGTCCGCTCGCGTTTACAGGTTTGTTTGTTATGGTTTATCCCTATGTATCTACTCACAATCCCATTTGTTTTATTTGATTACTTTTATTTTCAACATAGCATATTAAAGCTAAATGAGGTAGGACGGTTACATTTTCTAATTTTACTCGTAGCAATATTGTTTTTTATATCGTCTGTTTATTATTACTGGAAACAACATTACAGTGAAAGTCGATTTCAAAAGAGCACTCACTTTATTTTTTATGCTTGTGCATTAACTTTAATTATTTTTGGTATTACAACCGGGATCGGTTATTACCTCTCTTCAATTCGAATATTTATCTTAATCATTAACGCTTTAATTATTTTGCTTCTTATTCTTTTAGGATATTCATTAATTCTACGTTGGTTAAGTCTTGCCGAAGCACGACTCATTAAGTTACAAACTGCACAGTTATCGCAGACCGAACAAGAATTACTAACGAAATATAGTGAGCTTGACGAAGTTAATGAATTAGAAATTAATGAAATTCTCGAGCAACAAAAGAATGAAAATCAAAAGAGCCTGTTAAAAATCAACGAACATTCCACAAAATTATTAAATGCCACATTATTGCTATTAATAGTCACCGCCATGGCCTGGCATTTTAGGGATATCACTCCGGTTCTCGGTACCATGGAAAATATCGCATTGTGGAATTATCAAATAGGTGATGGAAAAACAGGAACCACCAGCCTTTGGGATCTGTTTGTTTCACTCGCCGTTTTATTATTAACCCTAATTGGTGCCAGAAATATTCCAGGATTGCTGCAAATTAGTCTGTTATCGCCTCTCGGTTTTAAAGCGGGTAATGTTTATGCAATAACCAGCATTGTTCAATATGTTATTTTTGTGGTTGGTTTTATTATTTCGATTGCATGGTTGGGGTTAGCCTGGACCGATATTCAGTGGCTGGTTACGGCAATGAGTGTCGGACTTGGATTTGGTTTAAAAGAAATTTTTTCCAACTTTTTCTCCGGCTTAATTTTATTATTCGAACGCCCCATTAGAATTGGAGATGTCGTTACCATTGGAGAAGTTAGTGGAACCGTCTCTAAAATCAGAATTCGCGCAACCACAATTACAGATTGGGACCGCAAAGAACTGGTTATTCCTAATCAAAAACTTATTCTGGAAAATTTAGTTAACTGGACATTAACAAATAAAACTACACGTCTTACGTTTATGTTGGGAGTTGCTTACGATACCGAACCGGATAAAGCACACCAAATTATTCTGGATACCATAAGGTCTCATCCATTGGTTATGGAAGAGCCTTCACCATCAGTCTACCTTATAAATTTTGGCGAGTCATCGTTGGACTTTGAGGTACGTGTGTTCATTGCCGATCCGGATAATCGTCTCAAAACCAAACACGAACTACACATCACATTAATTAAAGCCTTGAAAGAAAATAATATCGAGATACCTTTCCCTCAAAGAGATATCCATATTAAAAATTAATATATTTCAGCTAATCAATTTATGAACATTTTAACCATGGCTTATTCATCTGGATCTGGGTAATTAAAAAATGGTCTTACCTTTATAGTTTATATAAAGAGCTATTTTGTAAGTAAGCCTTAAACACCTCTGTTTCATTTTTTATCTTTATTACACAACTTAATAAGTTATCCAACTCTCGGTTATCACTATATTTTAAACAGTCACTAAAACATTTTTCCAAAGTTAAGGCTCCAACAGAACCAGCAGTCGATTTTAGCTTATGGGTAAGCATAGATAACGATTTAAAGTCTTTTTGACTTATGCATTGATCTGCTTCTTCAATTGCTTGGTCTAATTGAATGACGAATTTGCGCAATATGTCTTCAATTTTTTTTGGATCGGAATCATATACCTTCGCTAGTAGTGACTTATCAAAAATTTCCTCGTTAGGATCGTTCAATAACAAATGATTATGCGTTTGTAGAGTAGAAATTAATGAGTTCAGGATTTCTAACGAAGATGGATAGTCAAAGCCATCCAGATGAAATTCCAGGCGATTAATTTTTTCCCCAAAGTTTTTAATTAATGTTGATTTATGTTCTTGAAACAATAGATTGGCAGACATGTCGTCTTTTTTAGCCAATTTAATTAATTGCTCTAAAATTTCTTTCAATTGTTTCTCATCGGTTTTTACATCGGGATGTTGGTCTTCAATTTCATGCCATTTTTTTACAATTTCAGAAAGTTGCTTTTGCTCTATTACAATTATATCGCACAAAGCAAAAGCTTTTTGAAGTACAATTTGAGAAGAGTTTTTAAGTGTATTATTAAGTTGAGCAATTGTGTCATGAATCTTAAAAAATCCCAGTGTTGACGATGTACCTTTTAACGAATGCGTAATAAAACGAGCTTTACGATAATTATTTTTATTGATAGATTCGATTAAAAAAAGAACGTCAGCATTTAGTGTATCTGTAAATCTGTTTACCATTTTTAAATAGTTCGGTAAATTACCATTCATATGACGGAGTCCGGACTCGATATCAAGCCCCTTATAGTTATGCAACTTCTCGTAGAACCACTGTTCTTTTTCATCCAGAACTTTTTTGTTTTCATCAGATACGCTTACAAGACCCGTTAAGTCAATATTTTTGGATAACCACTTTTTGAGCCTTGATAAAAGAAACTCTGGTTCTACCGGTTTAGGGATAAAATCAACCATACCGGCAATTTCACAAGCTAACTTATCGTCCTCAAATACATTTGCCGTCATCGCAATAATAGGCATATCTGCTTTTCCCGGCATCGCTAGTATCTTTTTCGTAGCCTCTAAACCATCCATTTCCGGCATCTGTATATCCATTAACACAATATCGTAGTGGTTTTTTTTAACTTTATTGACAGCGTCTAATCCATGGCAGGCGGTATCCACTAATAAACCAAATTTTTTAATAATTTCCGCTACGACTTCTCGATTGATATCATTATCATCTACTAATAAAACCATCGCTTCCGGTAAATCATCCGAGGTAACAATTTTGTCACTAACGTTTCCCAGCTTAATTTGTTCTCCTCCAAGTAAATTAGCGGTAAACCAAAATAGACTGCCTTTTCCCGGTTTACTTTCAACCCCTACCTTACCTCCCATTAGACGCACTAAATGTTTCGTTATTGCAAGTCCCAAACCAGTACCACCATACTTTCGAGTGGTTGATGAATCTTCCTGTTCAAAAGCATCAAATAAACTCACCTTATCAGCAGTTTTTATTCCAACTCCGGTATCTTCAACCATAAACTTTAACGTAATCGCATTGTTATCCGTTTCTAAAACTTGTGCTCTAACTGATATTTTTCCTTTATGGGTAAACTTCAACGCATTACTTAAATAATTTAATAGTGCCTGACGCAATCTAGTCGGGTCGCCCTTTAACCAGGTTGGTATTTCTTGGTAATCAAAAGACAATTTTATGCCTTTGTCCTCGGCCCGATCTTTTAATAATGATTTTAAGGGATTAAAAATATCGTCAACATGAAAATTAGTTTTTTCTATCGACATTTTGCCAGACTCAATTTTAGATAAGTCTAAAATGTCATTGATAATTGATAAGAGGTGTTCCGCAGAATCGTTAATTTTTTTTAGTTGTTGTTTATGCTCAACATCCAAGTCGGATAAATTGAGTAAATGGGTAATTCCCACAATAGAACTAATGGGAGTTCGAATTTCATGGCTCATATTGGCCAAAAAAGAGGATTTGGCTCGATTTGCGGTTTCCGCATTTTTTCGAGCCGATTCCAATTCAATAGTACGTTCTTTTATGACTTCTTCCAAATGCAGTCGGTATCTGTCCAATTCCCCTTCTAAACATTTTTTTTCGGTCACATCTTCTTTAACGGCAACGTAATGAGTAATTTCATTATTGTTTTGTCGAATCGGCGCAATAATGGCAAACTCTATATATTCGTCGCCGGATTTGGTCTTATTATGAAATTCCCCTTTCCATATTTTACCTTGAAGCAGCGTTTTCCAGAGGTCTTTATAGGTAGAATCAGGCGTTTTTCCTGATTTTAAAAAGTTTGTTTTTTTACCGATCACCTCACTTAGGCTATAACCACTCGTTTTAGTAAATGCGAGATTAACATATTCAATTTTTGCGTCTCTATCCGTCACAATGATACTTTCCGGACTTTGCTCCACCACCTGCGCCAACTTACGTAATTGTATATCACTTCTTTTTTGGTTAACGAGCCGCCATATCTCGTTGGAAATGAGCTGCACGGTTTCCGTATCCAGATTGTCGTAATCACCTACTTTATTTCCCACCCCTGTCAGCATTACCACACTGTCATTTTCAATAACCGGAATATTGATAAACCGAATTAGTTCGGCATGACCATCCGGTAGACCGTTTTTCCCCGCATAACTTGAATAATTATTAACTACTATAGCCTTCTTAAACCTTAATGCATCAGCCCATATTCCTGCTTTTTGCACCGGATAATGTTTATCATGAATGGCATTGCAATAGGTCAATAGAGTATTTTTAGACCAAGTGACTAACTCAATACTATTTTGGTCCGGATTAACAAAGTGAATAAAAGATATTTGACTCTCTGTTAAATTTTCCATAACCGTCAAGCCATATTGAATAAATTCATTTTCAGGCATTTGTTCGGCGATGACGGGCAGTTTTAATAACGCTTCAGCGCGCTTGTTTTGAAAGGAAAGCTGTTTTTCATCAGCGATACGTTCGGAAATATCTTGTACGATAAAAACCGCTTTAAAAATATTTCCATCGTTATCAAAAAAATTCTGGGCGATAAAATTTATATATTTAACTCTTTGAAGCGGTAGTAACAAACGATGCTGTAGTTTAATTTTTTTAGTACCATTTTTAATAGCGGTTATGGTGTCTAAAACTCGCTTTTTATCTTCCGGGTGGATTAATTCAATATACAGATGTTCAGAAAATGTATTGGGGAGCGCCTCTATTTCCAGAATATTGTAAATTTCGTTACTACAGTTATAGGACCTATTTGAAAGGTCATATTCCCAACTACCCATATGCGATATGTTTAGTGCCTGTTCAAGCAATTCCCGATTATGTTGCAATACCGCATCGAATTGTTTTCGTTTGGATATATCCCTAATGACACAAGCAAACACCCGTTCGTTATTTATAGTACACGATATTGAAGAGGGTATTACTGTCCCCTCAGGGCTAATAAAATTAATTTCACAATCCTGAATAGGAGCTTTATGTTTAACTAAATTCCAAAAGTTTTCAAAATCGGCATCACTACGCAGCAAGCCTTTAATATTTTTATGTAATATAGAATCAGGCGTAATAGAATTTTTAAAAAAGTCGACGAGTTTATCATTTACGACGTAAATAACACCATCAACCGAAAATTCCAAATATATATCTTGGATACTATCGTAAATTTTACGATACTTTGTTTCGCTTTCGATTAGTTTTGTATGGCTTTCTTCTAATTGCGATATCTTTTCTAATAACTTTCTAGTTACCGATTCACTATGTTGGCGATAAAATGAGAGCTCATCTACTGGCTTTATTGCCTCAGTTAACGCTTCTTTTGAAGCAGCTTCCAATAATACCGATTGAATTTCACTTAAAACGACTTCCGGTTCAAGTGGTTTAAAAAGATATTTTTTAGCACCTAACTGAATGGCTAATTTTTGATCTTCTACAGAAGTATAAGTTGCAGAATAAAAGATAAATGGGATATGGCACAAAGCACTGTCTTGCATCCAGTTTTTACAAAGGCTGAATCCATCCATTTCAGGCATTAAAGCATCGGATATAACAATATCGGGTTTATTTTTTTTAGCTATAGATAACGCTTCAATTCCATTGCCGGCTTCCACAACCTCGAAACCATTGCCTTCAAGCAATACTTTTAAAAAATAGCGTCCTTCATACAAATCATCTACGATGAGTGCCCGTTTCAATTGTATTTCTCCTAACTTTTATTGATGGCGTTAAGATGATATTTCTCTATCTTTTTTACAAACGTGTCCGGATCTATGGGTTTTTTCAAATAATAATCACAACCAGAAAGCAATGCTCTTTCTTTATCGCCGTTCATTGCGTACGAAGTTACTGCGACAATCGGTACGTTATCCAAGCCCGATATTTTTCGAAATTCTTGTGCCACTTCATAACCACTCATATCCGGTAACTGTATATCTAATAAAATTAAATCTACAGAGATATGCTTAATTTTTTCGATGGCTTCGCGACCTCCTTTGACTTCGATTAATGTATGGCCGGCATTAGATAATAAATAATTCATCAAATATATATTTTGTTCATTATCTTCTATAATAAAAATATTCACTAAAATCACCTGATGGGGATGGTAAAACAAAAGCATGAGCCGATATTTTTTTCACTTTCGGCCCAAATTTTACCACCTAGTGCTTCAATTAAATGTTTAGAAATGGCCAATCCGAGCCCAGTACCTTCTACCGGTAGATAATCACGATTCTTAATTTGACTAAAAGGTAGAAAAAGCTTGCCCATATCATTTTTGTAAATCCCTATTCCTGTGTCACAGACATATACTTCAATAAAATTATTTTGTAAATTTAATCCCAGTGTAATCTTTCCAGCTTTAGTAAACTTTAAAGCATTAGAAAGCAGGTTATTTAAAATTTGTTCGATACGTCTTTCATCAGAATTAATTTTAATATTATTACTTTCCAGAGAAAGGAGTATATCTAAGCCCCTTCTTTTTGCTTCCTTTTGGAAGGAATTACCTACTCTTTTTATCAATAAAGATAATTCTACTATCTGGTATTCTAACTTTAGTTCACCGGCCTCAACTTTGGAAATATCTAATACGTCATTGATTAAGGCTAATAAATGTTTGGAGGCATTTTTCACGATTAGTAATTGTTTTTCTTGTTCCTCTGTTAACGGCCCCGGCAATTTTTGTAATAATACCCCCGTAAAGCCGATAATTGAATTTAAAGGTGTTCGCAACTCATGTGACATAGTGGCTAAAAAAGCAGATTTAACTTTATCGGCATCCTCTGCTTGTTTTTTTGCCTTTTCTAATTGCTTGGTTCTGTCAATCACTCTTAATTCAAGATTATCTTTTAGTTTTAAAATTTCATGTTCAGACTGTTTTTGTTTGGTATAATCGTGTGTTATTCCGAGAATTTCTTTTATATTATTTTTGTCATCCAGTATAGGAATGCAAGAAATATGAAGATATCGGATTTGTCCGTTATGTAACTTTATTTCGGTCTCGATTATTTGATTGGTTTTATCAGCACGGGCTTTTTTAAGAGAGGGTAGGTACTTGTCGAATACTTCCGGCGGCCAAAGTTCTTCATCGGTTTTGCCGATATATTCTTCAATAACTCTCCCGGTTAATTTGACGGTAGCTTTATTTATAAATTGTATCCTTAGTTCGGGGTCATATATAACAAAAACTTCAGGTAAACTATCTAAGGCAATACGAAAACGCTGTTCACTATTTAAAATCCTTTTATTAAGCTCTTCTCGTTCAGTTATATCTCTTGCTATCCCTAATACCCCAATCAGTTTTCCTTGAAAATCCAGAATTGGAGTTTTTTTTGTTTCCAACAATTCTTGGTGCCCGTCGGCAAAAATAACCAATTCTTCATTGACATGAGAACCGTTTTTTTCAATGGCTTTTTGGTCATTAGCTCTAAAAAAATCAGCTAACTCTTTTTCGACAAAATCGTAGTCCGATTTCCCAATTATATGGCTTTTTGGAGCGCCAAAAAATGATTCGAAGCGTTTATTACAAGCCAGATACTTTCCTTCTTTATCTTTTAGCCAAACAAGATCAGGAATCGAATTGAACATTCCTTCTAATTTTGATTGGGTTTGAGCTAATATAATCGTGTTGTTATGATTTTTTTGATAGGACTCAAGCAACCCCCCTAAAATAATCGTAAATAGCACATTAATAATGATAAAGCTTGGTCCAAGGTTGGTTACTACATTGAGTCCAACTGACTTTGGTAATCCAAAATAAAATAACCCAACGGTTACCAAATGAACAATTAACCCTAAAACAAAAAAATGTATAAAATAAGCTTTGGTACGTTTTTCTGAAAAAAAATAGCGTTTATAAATAAGCCCGATAATAACAGCGAGCAATATCGATACAACACCAATTAATGTCCCATCTCCCCCTAAAAACAGTCTGAAAGATATCGCAATAATACAGGTTAACATCCCGGTAAAAAATCCGCCGAAGATTGGGGCTAAACTAAGAATGGTACCCCTGGTATCAAAGATCATTCCTGGTTTATATTCAATTGGAAAAAGCATTACCAAACAACAGAAAAATCCGAATAATAATCCAAGATATTTCGTTTTTGATTTTTCAATCAATAACGAAAAAATGCTGGCTAAAGCTAATATAAGGGCCATCTCAGCTAGTAGTGTTTTTATAAAATCTGACATAATGGATACCAAATTATTATTCTTTATATTTATACGACAGCTACTATTTAATATAGCAGAAAAATTGATAACCTTATGAATTTACATTATTCTTAATATTAGAAAAGGCACTGAATTTTTTATATCTCATCAAAAAATTTATCCATTAATATGTCCTATAAAATTCTTATAATATAAGCTACAAGCCGGAATGCAAATCGTTGAAGTTAAGTTTAAAGATACGGCCTATATTAAAAATGTTATCGTAACAGATGAAATCATGAAAAAATCAACAATTTTAGCAATAGACGATGATCCCACAATTTTGTCTGCGATCAATAATATTTTGGGATCCGAATATCGTATGCGAGGAATCACATCATCTCAAAGAGCTTTGGATGTAGCCTCGTCATCCCCTATTCCCGATTTAATTTTGTTAGATGTGATTATGCCGGATGAGGACGGATATCAGATACTAAAAAAATTAAAAAACAATCCCGTAACCGAAGCAATTCCGGTAATTTTTGTTACTTCTATGGAAACCGATATTGATGAAGAAAAAGGAATTTCGTATGGAGCGGTTGACTATATTACCAAACCGATAAAACCTGCTATCCTAAAAGCAAGAGTAAAATCCCACCTTATTTCGAAACAAGCTAAAGATTTCCTTAATGATAAAAATGCTTTTTTGGAGTCAGAAGTTTTAAAGCGGATGCAGGAAAACCAAACCATTCAGGATGTTAGTATCCGTGCCTTAGCACATTTGGCTGAAACCCGAGATCCAGAAACCGGCAATCATATCCTTAGGACTCAATCATATGTTCATACCATCGCTTCGTTACTGCAAAAAGATAGTCGATTTAATGAACCGATTAGTGATCATTTTATTGCCTTACTAACGAAATCAGCGCCACTGCATGACATCGGAAAAGTTGGCATACCGGATAATATATTGCTAAAGCCGGGTAAATTGAATAAAGATGAATGGAAAATCATGAAATCACATGCGTTTCTGGGAGCCTGTGCACTTGAAAAAGCAGAAAATGATGTAGAACAATCTGTGGAGTTTTTATCTCTGGCTAAAGAAATAGCTCACTGGCATCACGAAAAATGGGATGGTTCAGGATACCCTGACGGTTTAAGCGAAAATACCATTCCTCTTTCATCCCGAATTATGGCCATTGCCGATGTGTTCGACGCCTTAATATCCAAAAGAGTCTATAAAGAACCAATGTCTTACTTGCAGACAAAAGAAATTATCAGTTCTGAAAAAGGCAAACATTTTGATCCGGTCATTACAGAACTTTTTATCGATAATTATCAGACATTTGTAAAAATAGCGGATGAGCATCAAGATTATGCTTAAAATACTATAAATAAACCTGGACAAGCAAATTAAACGCTTGTCCAGGTATTGCATTGGGATATCTGCAAACAACTGAGCTTTTTTCAGTACAAAAGGAACGTCTCCTTTCACAAATATAATATAGGTTTTTTACTTAACATCAATCTTGATAATACAAATTGATTTTTGTCGATAGGACAAAAATATTTTGATGGTATCCGTATTCAAAATGATCTAATGTCCCTCCCACACTACGGCATTTTTTATTTTATATAGGAAATTGTAAATGCATATTTTAATTTATCTTTCTGTATTAATTATTACCTTTTCATCAGTTGCATTTGCCAAAGATACAACAGAAAAAGAAAACATCTTAATCAAATCTAATTCTATAACGGTAAGCAATCGTTTGGTGAAAAACTCAAGGCAATCTATTAACGGCTTTGATATGACTATGTTGAAAGATAACTGTTATCTTTATCCAACGTTAACGGACTATGAAGAAACTCTCACGAACAATTGTGTTGGAAGTTTCTGGATAGGGACTTATGAAGTGACCCAAGAACAATGGCAAAAAATAATGGGTAAAAATCCGGCATTTTTTAAAAAATGCGGAAAAAAATGTCCTATCGAACAAGTCAGTTGGGATGATATTCAACTATTTCTTAAAAAGCTTAATCAAATGACTGGCAAAAAGTTTCGTTTACCAACCGATACCGAGTGGATGTATGCATGCCTTGGAGGAGATTCTGACCAAAAATATTGCGGTAATAAACTGAATGCTGAAACTGTTGCCTGGTTTAGCGACAATAGCAATAGAAGAACCCATGAAGTTGGACAAAAACTGCCTAATAAATTTGGTTTATACGATATGACTGGAAATGTTTGGGAATGGGTTTATGATAGATATGTAGACAAATCAGATATGATAGATAGTGCGGCAAATGACAAGGGACGAAATAAGTTAGTAAAACGGACTTATAAAGGAGGCAGTTGGGCTGATTCTGAATGGCGCTTACGCTTAACATTCAAAACCGGCCATCAAGCCGATGATAAATCAAACACCTTAGGTTTTCGTCTGGCACTCGAACCGGACGTTAAAGCGAGTAAATAATTTTGTTAAAAAATTTAGATTGTTTTTTTGAATCGTTATCTCCCAAGCATACATTGCTTGCAATGGTTTTGGGGACTTTTACCTTGGGTTTTATCGATTTTTCAATAGGACCAGAGCTTTCTTTTTCCGTGTTTTACCTTGGACCTATTATGCTAACAGGCTGGTACGCCGGCAAAACGGCAGGAATCATTATAGCCGGCCTTTCTGGCCTAACCTGGATGATCGCCGATATTGCCGTTTCCAGAGGTTACAGTAGTTTTTACATTCCCTTATGGAACACCTTTGCCAGGCTAGGTTTTTTCTTAATCGTTTTATTTTTACTTTTAAAGGTAAAAGACAAATTATTAATAGAAGCAAGCCTTGCCGACACCGATACTTTAACCGGATTAGCAAATCGACGATTTTTTCTGGAACAATTGGAACGAGAGAAAACTCGAATCAACCGTTATCCTGAACCATTTACCATGGCCTATATTGATTTGGATAACTTTAAATACGTTAATGATAGTTTTGGACATGATATTGGAGATGAGTTGTTAATAGCGGTTTCGAAATATTTGAAAGAAAATACTAGGGCCACGGATACCGTTGCCCGCTTAGGTGGTGACGAATTTGCTATACTATTTCCTCACATCGATAACAAGGCTGCGCAAAGTTTTTTAAAAGATTTACAAGAAGCGTTGAACAATATTATGAACCAGAATAACTGGCCGGTAACATTTAGCATCGGCGCTATAACCTTTCAGGAAAATATGCCCTCAGTCAGAGAAAGCATCAAAATGGTTGATGATTTAATGTATGAGGTCAAAAAATCAGGCAAAAATAACATTCGGCTATTGAAATGGTCTGAAAAGTGAAAATAAAAACACTTTATAATATCACATAGCGTTATCCGGAATTTGTATGACAGCAAACGCTCTACGTAAATTAACGCGCATTGTCCAATCTGCCAATCAAGCTAATAGCGCTCATGAACAGGTCCAAGTCATTGTAGATTCTATTAGCCATAAATTAACCGTTGATGTGTGTAGCCTATACCGGCAACTTGATGACCGTACCATGGTTTTATTGGCCAGCCATGGATTAAAAGCAAGCCATCCTATTGTTATCCCCCATGGCACCGGTTTAGTTGGAAAAGTGGTAAAACTGAAACATAGTATCAATATCATAAATCCTGAACTTCATCCTGATTATTACTATGTACCTTCATCGCATGAAGAGTTATTTCACAGTTTTTGCGGCGTCCCAATTATTTACCATGGACAAGTGATTGGCGTACTGGTTGTGCAAAGTCAAAAAGCCGAAGAGCTCCCGACCGAACAAGAAGCTATCTTAACCACGCTAGCAGCTCATCTCAGCTTACTCATTAACTCTTTACCGGACCGAGACATTAAAAAACGCTTCGTTAATGAGGTTAAAAAAGGCATATCCGGGTCCTCGGGTATTGCAATTGGTATAGTTAAAACAGTTGTTAATGAACGCCTGAATCAGGTTGTTGAATCAAATTGCGACAATATTGGAGATGAAATCGAAAAATGGCAGACTTTAAAGTCAACTGTATCTCAGGATTTAATAAATGAACAACTCATTCTGGAAAAATCCTTAGGTAAAAGTTTGGCTTTGGTACTTGATGCATACAATTTGTTTCTTCAGGACAGATCATTTAATGCTCGAGTTACGCAGGAAATTAATAATGAAAAGTCAGTAGCCTGGGCAATTAAGCAAGCGGTCCAAATGTTTTCGGAAAAATTTTTGGCCATCGACGATCCCTATTTAAAATCGAAACACGAGGATATTGAACAATTAGGCGAAAAACTGTACCAGACTTTATTAGGAAATTCCTCGAATAAAATGAATGCCATCCCCCATAGCAGCGTCATTTTAGTCGGGCATACGGTCAGCGTTTCAGATATTGCAGGATTGCCTACCGAAAAACTGTCCGGTATTGTTTGTTTTGAAGGTGCGGCACTATCTCATATCGCAGTATTTGCCAATGCTTTGGGAATCCCCGCTGTAATGGGTTCCGGTGTGTTTAAAGTAAATGATGGTGAAAATATCGTTATAGATGGGCACAAAGCGCAAGTTTTTTTAAATCCAACCAAAGCACTCATTGATGAATACGAAGACATTTTAAAAAATAGAACAAAATTTGATTCAAAATTATTGGCAACTCGACATCTTCCGGCGATTACAAAAGATGGAACAGAAGTAATGCTGATGACAAATTCCGGCCTACAGGCCGACTTATTACCCGGTATTGAAAACGAAGCCGATGGAATCGGACTATATCGAACCGAGATTCCTTTTATGCTTCGTCAAAGCCTACCTTCCGAAGAAGAACAAGTTAGGGTTTATCAAGAAGTTATTCAAGCTTATAAGGGAAAACCCGTTTATATTCGTACCCTAGATATTGGGGCTGACAAACCACTCCATTATCTTCCGGTTGTCCGCGAAGAAAATCCTGCTTTAGGTTTAAGGGGAATACGATTTACCCTGGATAATATACAAATATTAGTTACGCAATTTCGCGCTATTATAAAAGCTGCTGGAAACTCTGACAATATTCATATTACCCTTCCCATGATTAGCTCAAGCTTCGAATTAGACAACTGTATTCAGTTGCTCAATGATGCCTTTAGCCAATTAACAGAGGAAGGCCACGTGGTTAAAAAGCCTAAACTGGGAATTATGGTTGAAATTCCCAGTGCCATTACACTATTACCTTATTGGGCCGACAAGTTGGATTATGTTTCCATCGGCAGTAATGATTTATCTCAATATCTTTTAGCAATTGACCGCAATAATCCGCAGGTTGCCCATTATTATGATCCCTTGCATCCGGCGGTCATCCACGAAATTAAAAGAATTGTTTTAACTTGTCAGGAAGTAAAACTTCCGGTCAGCTTATGTGGAGAGATGGCCAGCGATCCCGTGGCCGTTTTCATTCTTATGGGGATTGGAATTAGAACATTCAGTATTAGTGCTGCAAAAATTCCCCTGATTAAATGGCTAGTCCGTTCTATAAACCTAACTGATTCGAATAATTTAATACCTCAGTTATTCCAACTGGACGATGCATCGGCAATCCGAACGATGAGCATACAAGAATTAAGAAAAATGGGGATTGAAATTGATTAACAAAAAAATGGCTGTAAATGAAATTATTCAACCCAATACGATTGTAGCCGAAGTCGATAGGGAACTTTATGAGTTATTGCACGATATAGACATTTTAAGTGTCGTTACCCCAATAAACTATCAGGAACAAAAATCGCTTTTTTTCGACAACCAGTATTCCGTTGCTCCCAAATTTATCTACCGACGAGAAAATATAAATGCCTTTTTAATAAAACGAAAATTATTTAACCTTCCCATAGATAAAATAGAAAATGACGACCTCAGAGGCCTATATATTGATGTGATTGATTCTTATGTCGATAAGATCGATCAATTTGCTTCAATAGGTAGTCATGAATTTCTCTATGACTCATTACGCTATTATGGTGAACCGACCGAAAAAGATATTCGAAATGCCCAGTTTATTCTTCATATTCCGGAAGGTTTAGATAAAGAAAATGAAACCGTCTTGAACGCAACAGACATAGCCAAATTATTTAAACGATTTTCGCAGAAACATCATTATGATTATACCTTAAGTATTGATGATAAATTAATCGCAAACGCTCTGGTGTTTGGCTCGAAGGTAAAAATCAACCAGACAGCACTAATTGGCCAAACAGACGCCATGGCCTTGGCTCACCACGAACTGGGAGTGCATTTACTCACCACCATTAACGCTCAGGCACAACCGTTAAAAGTGCTTCTTTTGGGTTGCCCGGTTAATACCAAAACTCAAGAGGGATTAGCCATATTAAGTGAATATTTAGCCGGTTGTTTAACCATCGGCCGGTTAAAAATTCTCGCATTGCGGGTGATAGCAGTTGAATCTTTAATTAAGGACAAAAATTTTCGCCAGACCTTCTTACTACTTAAGGAGCAGTATCAAATAGACGACGAACAAGCGTTTAAAATTACCTCCAGAGTATATCGTGGTGGTGGTTTTACTAAAGATTATTTATACCTCCAAGGCTTTCATGAAATCCTCAATGCTTATGAAAACACCCAAGATTTTAATAATTTATTAATTGGGAAAACTTCTTATCGTTATTTGCCGATAATAACCAAGTTAATAAACTCAGGGATCCTATATCCTCCTCTTAAGATAACCCCATCATTCTGTACCCCAAATCAAAATAGTGAAGTTTATAAATTTATTTCTCATGCAATTAAGTAGCTTGATAAGCTTAATAGAGGATATTTGATAACTTTTTTTTATCTACAAAACAATTTTAATTTTAATTTTTCCCATTGATTTCAAATGCATATATTATATATTGCATAATGAAAAGAAACTGATTTAACCGTTAACCTTTTCAAATCGAATCTATTTAGTCTTACTGCTTATATGAGGCAAAAACAATGACCTGGAAAAATTTACCCCCTTGGGATTGGTTTAAACATGAACATTCCGAAAAAGGTAAATCCCATACCGTTCCGGTTAAACAAGATGAACAAATGGCAACTTCTAATGTACTGAGTCCGATGACTCAATTGCATCAAGAAATTGATCGAGTTTTTAACGAGGCATTTAATCGGTTTAATTTTCCGACAATAGGTTCTCGATTATTAGAACCAGATTTAACTTGGGACGCAACCACTTTTCACCCAAATGTTAATGTTTCATCTAATGATGACCATTATTTAGTGACCGTGGAAGCCCCTGGAATGGGAGAAGATGACCTAAACATCGAACTACATGACGACACTTTAACAATAAAGGGTAATAAAAAAGAGGAAAAAGAAGAGAAAGATGGTGATTTTTATCGGGCAGAGCGCCGCTATGGAACATTTCAACGGGTACTTTCTTTACCTAAAGACACAAATAATGAAGCTATAGAAGCATCGATGAAAAATGGTGTACTAACCATTCATGTTCCTCGCGTCCCCGTGGATGAAAGTCAGGTTAAGAAGATTACAATCAATTCTTGAGACCTGTTAAAACGGTGTGAGACGTTTTTCTCACACCTTGAGTAAAAATATTTTTTTGAGATATGACCATGTCTAAATATCATTATAGTAATTCGTTAGATCCGATCCTTTTAAGCCAAACGGTTTTTGAGAACTTAGACGAAGAATCGGCTTGGGAATTCGATGATCAATTCGATACCGAAAAGGACTACGATGAAGACTCTGACCCAAATTATTATGATTTCAATAATGACGACTTATATGGCGAGTACCGCTATGATCGCTGGGTTGAATAGTCTTTATGACAGTCAGTGATAGGATTTCTTAACTTCTAGAGAAGAAAGCAGACGAAATGGCCGATTTACTTTCTCAAGACGAGATTGATGCACTATTGCATGGCGTTGATGATGACGAAATCGATACTATAAATGATTTCGAACATTCTGGAGAAACTCGGCCATACGACTTTAATAGCGAAGATCGTATTGTACGCGGGCGTATGCCAACGTTGGAAATGATTAATGAACGATTTGCCCGTTACCTAAGAATTTCGTTGTTTAATATGCTCCGCCGCTCGTCTGAAATTTCTGTAGGAGGAATTCGAACACTAAAGTTTAACGAGTACACCCATACTTTATTTGTACCAACCAGCTTAAATCTGATGAAAATGTCTCCTTTACGCGGTACAGCTCTATTTGTAGTGGAACCCACATTAGTTTTTATTCTGGTTGATAATTTTTTTGGGGGGGAAGGTAAGTTTCATGCCAAGATAGAAGGTCGGGAATTTACCCCTACTGAACGTAGAATCATTCATCTGTTTATGAATTTATGTTTTGCCGATTTAACAAAAGCCTGGGAACCGGTTCTCAACCTTGAGTTTGAATTTAAATCTCGTGAAGTTAATCCACAATTTGCCAATATAGTCAGTCCTTCCGAAGTGGTAGTAGTCTCAACTATTCATATCGAACTGGAGGGTGGCCTATTCTATGCTCGAACCAATCAGAGAGCTGTTGGATGCCGGTATACAAAGTGATAGAAGCGATGTCGACGAACGATGGGCTAAAGCTTTGGGTGAAGAAGTTCGGTCTGCGGAACTTGAATTAACAGCAATCTTTGCAAAAACACACCTACATTTAAGCGATGTAGTACGAATGAAAAAAGGAGATATCATACCTATCGAGCTACCTGAGTTCGCTACCATTCTTTCACAAGAAATTCCTTTATTTAAAGCCAGTTTAGGCACTCATGCTGATCAATATGCTTTAAAGGTAGAACATAAATTTCAACGCCCTGAACATATTACCATGGGTATTGAACAGTTGGAAAAAAAGATAAACTGATTTTGCATTCAAATAGTACTACTATAGAATTTAACACGATCAATGATTAGGAAGTTTCTTATGGAAGAACGAAACGAAGATAATTCTTCGCAAGATCTGTTAAATACAGTTGTTAGCGATATAAAATCTGACAAGCATGAAGAGTTAACTGAAAAACTATTAGATTGCCAACCAGCAGAAACGGCCAACCTGCTAGAATCAATGCCCCCAACTGAACGACAGGTTTTATGGGAAGCTATACCTGACGAACAAGAAGGTGATGTTCTTTCTTATATGCATACCGAAGCCAGGGCTACCATTATTGACAACATGGATCAAGATGATTTGGTTGCCGCCGTCAATTCAATGGAAATTTCTGATCAGGCTGAAGTATTAGAAGATCTTTCTTCCGATATTTCCGAAATCATATTAAATACCTTAGATATCGATCACCGCCAACGTATAGAAACAGTACTAAACTTTGAAGCTGATACTGCGGGACGTTTGATGAGTACCGACGTAGTCAGTATACGTCAAGAGGTAACTTTATCTGTTGTATTACGTTGGTTAAGACGGCATTCTTCCCTTCCTCCCCACACTGATGCCTTAATGGTAATCGATGAAAATAACCATTATGTGGGTAAATTAAATCTAAGTGATTTGGTAACCAATAGTAAAGATGAAATCGTTTCTAATATTATGCATACTGATGCAGACACCATCCTAGTAGAAACGAAAGTCAACGATATTGCCAACTTATTCGAACGGAGGGAACTCTTTTCAGTTCCTGTGCTTGAAAAAGAGGGACAACTTCTCGGTCGTATCACGATTGATGACGTGGTTGACATTATCAGAGAACAAGCCGATGAAACACTACTCAAATCTGCCGGTTTAAAAGAGGAAGAAGATTTATTTGCCCCGGTACTTCCAAGCGCAAAACGAAGAGCATTTTGGTTAGGTATCAATTTAGTCACCGTTTTTCTTGCCGCTTGGGTCATTGGTCAATTCGAGGAAGCTTTAGAAAAAATTGTCGCTTTAGCGGTATTAATGCCTATCGTCGCTAGTATGGGGGGAATAGCTGGCAGCCAAACCCTCACGCTTACCATAAGGGGCTTAGCGTTAGATCAAATCGCCCGCTCCAATATTCGATGGCTAACCATCAAGGAAATTTCTGTGGGGGCTTTAAACGGATTAATATGGGCAGTTATCGTCGCAGTCGTTTCCTACCTCTGGTTTGAAAATCAAGGCGTATCAATAATCATTGCGACGGCAATGATTCTAAATTTATTGGCAGGTTCCTTATCTGGAGTGGCTATCCCTCTCATACTCCATAAAATAGGCATTGATCCGGCGCTAGCCGGTGCAGTTATCCTAACAACAGTAACTGACGTTATAGGATTTTTAAGTTTTCTGGGGTTGGCGAGTTTATTTTTGCTCTAGAAAAAAGAACCTGGACTTGTAAAGGGTCAAAGGTATGGTTCTAGTCCAGGTCTGCACAGTTAAATGATGCGTAATATTGAGCTATTTTACTAGCCACAAAAGGATCCTGCTTAAAGCATAAATCCCTGCATATGATATCTTTTTTTTCTCCACTTACAATTAAAGTAGTCGAAATTAATTTTGTTATTAGTACAAAAATATTTTTTAAATTGCAGGTAAGAAACCCGACGATTTTTTTCTAGCGCGCAAAAGGCACGATTAAGAGTTCATTATTCCAAAACTCCCATAAATTGTAAAATTCACTGTAGCCGGAGACACTCTTTTAATTATTTTCACAGTGCTGTAATTTTTATACACCTTAAAGAGTTAGATGATAATTAGGGATATTTTGTATAAAAGCTTTTATTAAAAACAGTGAGGCTTTCCAACTGCTTATATGCGTTTCCCAAAATGCTCTGAGTTCTTGCGGATCACTTTGATTCATCACTTGATATCCTCTGTTTATGCTCAGAGGATAGTTTACCTTGGTGTGTTGGTGGAGATAAGAAGGTTGAGAAATAAGCGCTTACATTGATTTCTTGTAATTGGATATAAAAATATTTAGAGCCTGCTCATAAAGTGGCTATCCGTCTATACGAGAACATTTTATGTCGGTTAATACCTAACTTACCGCAGGCAACCCTATAAGTTACCCACTTTTTAATCACCAATATAGCTGAAA
>Ga0070728_10000528_pt1 | contig 73707 bp, 70 predicted proteins | sample tdDd471_FD_66723 | JGI IMG/M metagenome (GOLD analysis project Ga0070728, IMG submission 66723) | Marine sediment microbial communities from the Atlantic coast under amendment with organic carbon and nitrate - tdDd47.1 | ecosystem: Environmental > Aquatic > Marine > Coastal > Sediment | place... | reverse complement strand
ACTGGGGCCAAACCCAAGTCCGATCATGACAGCCATATTCACGGTCCCCATATAGGAGCCGATCTGATCCCGTGGCGCAATATCTCCAGCCAGCGCCATGGCGATGGGAACCACCAGCAAAGAGGCAAAGCCATGAGCCATGCGGACGAGTGTCAGAGTCACAGTGCTATCAGCCCACAAATATCCCAGCGAGATGATGGCATAGAGAGCCAAGCCGACCAGAATGAAATTTTTCCGCCCAAACCGATCAGATACCCTGCCCACAAAGGGTGAGAAAAGCGTGCGCGAAACATTGAAACTGGCAATAATCACGCCCAACGCAAATCCGCCCGCGCCCATTTGCGTTGCCATGACAGGCATCAGGGGCCAGATGATCCCCAACCCGACCATGGCAACGCCAGCGGCCACGGACAGAGTGTAGAGTATTGCTGTGGAATTGGTATTCATGGTTTCATTACCGGTAATAAGTCATACGTGAATTCACAATTGTTGAAACATGGAAGATGCGTGGTATGCCACCATTCCATTTTCAGAGCCAGTATATAATAATGAATTGATCGGCGAGGTACATAACGCAAAAACCCTCCCGACTCGTCAGGAGGGCTCTCCATGGACTTCACGTCCATTTGCTCATAACGAATTACTGTTCGAGAACAATGGCACTCGCACGGCCATCTTCAATCTCATGATGACAACCGGCCATTGCGCCGATCAGCATTGCAGCCACAACCATCAGCAGAATCATTTTTTTCATCGCAAATCCTCACTTTGTTTGTCTCAGCCTAGCACCACTACACTCTTGGAGGAAAACATTTGTTTGAAAGTCGCGGAGTTGCCATTCCCCGCAAAAGCGGCTTCAGACAAGACCCTGTGCGGAAAAAAGGACTTGTCAAGCGAAAGAATATATGTAAAAAGCTTCCTCCCAGCCGAAACCACCGGCGTTGCACGTGCTTACCCCGTTACAATTAGCTTGGGCGCGTTTGATGATGGATTACGGCGGGTTATCAAATATTGCATACAAGGATGGTAATCGGGATTGGTACCCTGATTTTGCCACCGACCATTTTTGCTTTTTAAGGAGCACTCAAATGAAGACATATAGCCCGAAGCCGGAAGACGCGAACCGCGAATGGTTCATCGTCGACGCCACGGACAAGATTCTGGGTCGCCTCGCTACCGAGATCACCACTCGTCTGCGCGGAAAGCACAAGCCTGAATTCGCCCCCCACATGGACATGGGCGACTTCATCGTCGTTATCAACGCCGAGAAGATCAAGGTTACCGGCCAGAAGCTCGACAAGAAGATGTACTACAAGCACACCAACCATCCCGGTGGTCTGAAAGAAAAGACTCTCCGCGAGATGTTGGATAAAAAGCCTGAAAACGTTATCACCGCCGCAGTCAAAGGCATGCTGCCCAAGAACAAGCTTTCCGCTCAGCTCCTCAAGAAGCTGAAGGTCTACGCTGGTTCCGAGCATCCGCACGCTGCCCAGGCTCCCAAAACTCTGGACATTTAATCGGGGATTATCATGAGCGATTTCACTTACAGCACTGGTAAAAGAAAGAACGCCATCTCCCGTACCCGCCTTTACGCTGGTACCGGGCAGATCACCGTCAACGGTCGTCCCTTCGAGGACTACTTCCCCCGCAAAACCCTGCAGATGATTGTGCAGCAGCCCCTGAAGCTGGTCAAGATGCTCGACAAGTACGACATCAAGGCCAACTGCTCCGGCGGCGGCGTTGCTGGTCAGGCCGAAGCCCTGCGCCACGGCATCTCCCGCGCACTCTGCGAAATCGACCCGGAACTTCGCGCCGTTCTCAAGCCCGCCGGTCTCCTGACCCGCGATGCTCGTAAGAAAGAGCGTAAGAAGTACGGTCTCCGCGGCGCCCGCGCCAGCTTCCAGTTCTCCAAGCGTTAAGCCGAGACTCTGGTTCGCAAGACCAATCAAGGTCGGTACCCCTTTCGGGTGCCGACCTTTTCATGTTTATCAATCCGGCCTCGCCCCTCGTCTCTTCCGCGCTTGGAACGAGGGTACCGCAGAGCCCCACCCTTTTATGACGAGTTATCTCCTGGCATGATTTTCAATCACAGCCGGAGTTCTTTTAACTGGTGAGTACTAGAACTCTGTAGTGATTTTGAGATGCAGACCACACAGGATGAGAGGCTACATTGACGCTTTTCGAGCATTTGCAACGCAAACTGAAAAGCTTATCAACTTATGCAAAATGAAATGAGACTTTCTTGATACCGAGAAAAACTTTGAATCTCTTCAAATTTAAAGAGCATGTCACTATTTTGAAAGTGTTCAAATACTCGCAGGAGCTTTCAATGTCATATTTCTTTTGGGTTAAATGAACGGCTGAACTATAAAATAGATTCCGAGCATGCCTATTAGGCCTCCGGCACACTGTTTGAACAGTGCACCTCCCTGCTGCCAACGCTTATTGCTCATCAGCCGCCTGACAAAGGAGGCCGAACTTCCGGCAACAACGATTGGGAGGCAATGCCCGATGGCGAACAGCGTAATGAGCACGACACCAATGGCGAGCTTCCCCTGTACAGTGATGATAGCCAAGATAGGGGCGATGAAGCCGAAAGTACAGGAGCCGGAAAGGATACCGTAAGCAAGGCCCAAAACAAAAGCCCCGCCAAATCCTTTGAGTTTGAACCGACCCATGAGATTGCCGAACATGGAACACTTGGACACGCCCATCATGTCGAGGGCCACCCAGATGAGGAGCAGCCCCACAGCGATGGTCCACCATGGCCCAACGTCTCCCAGCATCCTGCCGAGCAAGGCGCAGACAGTGCCGATTGCCGCGATGGTGAGGAACAGCCCCACTGTGAACAGTCCGGCGTAGCCTGCTGCTCGCCTCCCTTCCACCAGTTCGTTTTGCCCCCCCACGTAGCCTACAATGAGAGGGATTGACGCCAGGTGACAAGGGGAAAAAAGGACGCTGACCAAACCCCACAGGAAACAACCGAGGGCCGCCAGTGTGGTGCCGCTGACCATCCAGGCGTTGATGGTAAGAAAGAGTTCGTTCATGCCGGTCTCTACTGAACGCCAAGTTCTGTCAGTTTGGTCACGATGGAGGCCTTGTCCAGAAATCCGATATGGCGGTACATTTCGTTCCCGTTTGCATCGTAGAATATCTGGGTCGGGATGGAGCGAACACCGAACTTCGCGGCTTCCTCACGGTGTTCCCAGACATCAATGAAGACGATAGCGGCCCTACCGTCATATTCGTTCGACAACTCAGCAATGATGGGGGTCATCATCTTGCACGGCACGCAGGCATGCGCGCCGATGTCTACCATGGTAACCATGCCGGGAATCGGAACCTCCTGCGGCGAACCGGAGATAAGGGCGGCAGCCGAAGGGGAGGATGCCCCTTGTGTGGATACGTTTTCTTTGTCATCGGACTGGCATCCCATGAGGGCCAAAGCCGTGGTTCCTATAAGAATCAAGGCAAACAAGGACGTGCAAAGTGTGTGTTTTTTCATTTATTTCAACCAGCCAAGTACATCTTTCTTACTGGGAGCTTTGCCCATCACCTTGACTTCGCCGTCAATCGCCACTGCCGGTGTGGAGAAAACGCCAAACTTAACGATTTCCTGAAAATCTTTGACCTTGATGATCTCGGCTTCGACGCCGGTTTCAGCAACGGCTTCCTTAACAATTTTTTCTGCCAGAGTACATTTGGGACAACCCGGACCCATTACGTGTATTTGCATCGTGTTTTTCCTGTTTAAGTTGATGTCAATTAGATGATTGCGTTGAAACGGAAACCTTCGAAGAGGCTACCGAAGCCGACTACACAGATGAAGAGAACGATGAAGCGGGACTTGAACACCATGCGTAAAATTGTTGAGTTGAAGAGATTTCATCGGACCTTGCCACTTGGCCAAACCGCCAAATGCTTTGATAAAAAAAACCAATTCATCCACCGCAACGAATTCGTCCCTTCTAAAAAAAACGGATGCACGAAACCTTGAGGCGGCAATTGCATTTTTTCATTGCCCGTCCGGAGACTCACGAAATCCCACTCTTTTTTGCCCACATGCAAAGGTGTGGAGGCCTGAAATACCAGATTCTATAGAATCCGGATAGCACAGACAAATAGCTCGCTGCAGGACACCGCATCTACCTCGATGGTCAAAACAAACGCGCTTGAGCCTGTTATGCCCGGACATGTTTCTCAGCATGTCGGCAGACAACCCTTTTCCGTGGCGTTGTCTGGTCCAAGTGTATTCCATCTATTTGGCAAAATAGCCAAATACCTGAAAAAGTCAAGTTTAACAAACGGCTTTTAGGCTTTTCATTTATTCTTGAAAACGCATAATGGAAAATGGAGAGGAAAGCGCAACGATGCATAGCAATTTTACACATGCGGTTCACACACAAACATCAAACGGATTGCAGCCCCCAGACGGCGCTCCCGCCAAAGGCAGCTTCAAAGGTTAATTTCCCACTCTGACCATCTAGTTCTCATTATTATAAAAAGAAACTCTCCTTGCCCAAAAGCATATGTTTCCATTATATGACCGCTATGGCATCCAAGAAAAAACCCCAGCCGCGTATGTTGTTCGCCACCCCTGATGGCGAAATTTTCGATCACCCTGACCTGTTGCTCATGTGCCGTCGAGGCGATGAGTTCGGTCTGCCCCGTCCTGACGAAATCACGCCGCTCCCGGCGGAATCCGAATTCTTCATGCTGCCGGGAAGGCACGCCATGGGCTACAATCAGGAAACCGGACAGGCCGAGGTCATGGAAGAACTCGCTGTGGCCGCGTTCGCCTCGCCCGGACACACCCTGAGCGGCATTTCCGCCTACGAATCCGACGACAACGCGCCCATACTGCCGCTGCTCTCCTATGGAGCCATCGGGTACGCCAACGGCAAATTCTGGGTCTGCGCCAAAAAGGTGGATGAAGACAAACGCCAGATTTTCAAGAACATCCCGCCGGATCGCGTGGAGGCAGGAGCACACAATCTCATTTCCGAGATGCCCGAGAACCGGCTGGTCAACCATCTTGCCGGATGCGCGCTTGCAAGCGGCTGTCCCGCAGCCAAGAATCTCGCACTCGGCCGTTTCGAATGCCCGCTGCCCACGGCGCAGGCATGCAACGCACGGTGCGTGGGATGTATTTCCGAACAGCCGGAAGACTCCGGTTTTCCGTCCCCGCAATGCCGCATCTCCTTCACGCCCACAGCGGAAGAAATCGTACAGGTCATGCGCCGACATGAATCACGCGAACGACGCCCCATCTTTTCCTTTGGGCAGGGATGTGAAGGCGAACCGCTCACCGAAGCCGAACTGATATGCGATTCAATCAAACAATATCGCGCAGACGGCGGAACCGGAACGGTCAACGTTAATACCAACGGTTCGCTGCACCAGACCATGCCCGCCCTGAAAATCGCAGGCGTGAACTCCATCCGCGTCAGCCTCAACTCGGCACGCAAGGGACCGTATGAGGCCTATTACCGTCCCAAGGGCTACACCTTTGAAGACGTACGCGAGACAATTGCCAAAGCACATGATGTGGGCCTGTTCGTTTCCCTGAACCTGCTCTATTTCCCCGGCATCACAGACACGGAAGAGGAATTTGACGCACTGGTGGAACTCGGCGAGTCCTGCCGATACGACTTCATCCAGCTGCGCAATCTCAACCTTGATCCGGAGTTGTACCTGAACCTCATGAAGCCCTTTGGCCACTCGCCCTGCATGGGCTTCATGAACTTCAAGCGGCGACTGAAAAAAGCCCTGCCATGGATTGAATACGGGTATTTCAATCCGTTCCTCGGGTAGCTCTCGGAGCCGCGAACATGGACACATCCATCCCCCTGTGATATCGGGAATTCATGGCTTCCCTGTCCAAAAATGACGACTCCGACCACGCGCAGACTTCGCCGGGAATAATCCTGCTGCTTGCGGCACAGCATGTCATCGTGCTGTTTTCCGGCATCATTCTGGTGCCGGTCATGCTGGTGAACATTTACAACCTCAGTTCCGGCAGCGCCCACTACTTCATCAGCGCGACAACACTCTGCGCCGCGGCGGCCACACTGATGCAACTTTTTCGCGGCAAGCATTTCGGTCTCGGCTCGCCCATGTTCATGGGGACCTCCGGCGCGTTCATGGCCTGCGCCCACTCCGCATTCGAACTCGGCGGCGGCTCCCTGTTCGCGGCCATGGTACTCCTGTCCGCACCGTTCCAGCTCGCTTTCAGCTATTGCATTCGCTTCCTGCGGCACATCCTGACGCCGACGGTCGGCGGAGTCATCATCATGCTCGCCGTAGTCGGCCTGCTCAAGGATTCGATCTCCACATGGACCAATGCCAACATGGCACTCGCCTGGACCGGGGACATGAAAATACTGACCGGGGCCATGACCATTGCAGTCATGATCGCCATAGAATGGTTCGGCAGACGCAAGCTGCGCCCGTGGAGCCTGCCGCTGGGAATTCTGGCAGGATGCGGTTTTGCAGCAATAGCAGGACTGCCTGTTCTGCCCGACCTGTCTGATTCCCCTTGGCTGGGGTTTGCAATGAAGCACTGGCCCGGACTCCAGTTCTCAACGGCAAGCCCGGAACACTGGACACTGCTCCTCACATTCGTACTCGCCATCTTCGCCACCAGCGTAAAATACACTGGCGACGCCATGGTTTTGCAGCAAGTAACCTCACCGGGCAAAAAGAAAATCGATTATGACGCGGTGCAGGGCGGGCTTTATGCCAACGGCGCATCCATTTTCCTTTCCGGTCTGGCCTGTGCCATGCCGCCCACCTCGCATTCCGCCAACATTCCGCTCATGGAAATGACCGGCACGGCAACCCGCAGAGTCGCGGTTGTCGCCTCGCTGCTGCTTGTCGCCATCTCCCTGTCACCCAAGATGCTGCACCTGCTCATCAACCTGCCGCAACCCGTAATCGGCGGCGTGGGTGTCGTACTCGTGGGACATCTTTTCTCGGCAGGCATGAAGCTGGTCGCCATGAAAATGAACCACCGCAACGGCCTGATCGCGGGACTCGCCCTGTGCGCGGGACTGATCTCGGAACGCGGCGATTTTTTCCCCACCGAATTTCCCGAGTACCTTGCGCCCCTGACGCATAACGGAGTGGCTCTCGGCGGTATCGTGGCAATCGCCCTGACCATCGCGACCAGAATCAGTATTGAACGCGGCGTCCGCATCACCACCCACCCCAAACTGACGGAACTCCCGCACTTCAAACAGCTCCTCGCAGACAGGATCAGCCGGTTCAAGCTGGATCAGGATCGCCTCAAATATCTTGAACTCGCCTGCGAGGAAGTGTTCCTCTACATGCGAGAGGAATGCAGGCAGATCGAGTATTCCGGTCCGGTCACCTTCACCATACGCCAGACCCAGAACGGACTCGGCGTGGAAGCGTCCGGCGGCACCCGTTTCTCCAGCGAAGCCGACGAACTGGTCGCACAGGAAGTATGCTGTCCTGCAAAACTCGGCGAAGAAGACCTCAACGCCCTCGGCATGATCCTGCTCGGGCATGTCGCCACAGACGTCAGCCATGTGACCATCGCGGGATACACCTTCATCGGATTCACGCTGCCAGAAAAAGCCTGAGTCAGGAGGGGATTGCCTCCGGCGGCTTAAGAACCCTTTAAAAAGGGTTCTTAAGAATCTCCTAAACTTTTTAGTGCGCCTTCGGCGAAACTTTCCGTTTACGGTCACATTGGTGACATTTTATTAAAAGCCTTGCGCCGACAAGCGCAGACGGGATTCTCAAGGCCCTCGGCCTTGAGCCGCCGGAGGCGAAATCACCTGACATCGCCGCCAATAGGCGGCTTCATATCCCGACTTTTTTACACAGATATATAAAAAAAGCGGGGAGAAGAGGCGTACCTCTTCTCCCCGCTTTTGCGGTATTGAATGCGATAGCTATTTCCGTACGAGCAGAGCCACGGTTTCGATATGGTGCGTGTGCGGGAACATGTCCACGGCGCGGGCGCGCTTGAGTTCGTACTTTGCGGCAAGCCGTTTCACGTCACGGGCAAGGGTCGCGGGATCACAGGAGACAGCGATGATCTTTGCGGGCGCGAGCTTGAGGATGTCCTCGGCAGTCCGTTCCTGCATGCCGGAACGCGGCGGGTCCACGACGATCACGTCGGGCTTGGGAAGATCGGACAAATCCTCGATGCCGCGGTCAAGGCTGGCAGCGACGAATTCACAATTGTGGAGCCTGTTCAGCTTGGCGCTGGCCCATGCCTTGGTCACGGACTCCTCATTCAGCTCATACCCGATAACCTGCCGCACCTTGTCGGCAAGGAAAATACCGATGGCCCCGGCCCCGCAGTAGAGGTCAAGCAGGGTTTCGGAACCGGAGAACTCGCCGTACTCGGCAATGGTGCCGAACAGTTCGGTTGCCCCGGCCGAGTTCGTCTGAAAAAAGGCGTTGGGAGAAATATGATAGCGGACCTCACGATCACCATGAGTCAGGCGCTCTTCCACGAATTTCTGTCCGAGCCGGGACTGAATGTGCTCACCGAAAGCAAGCGTGGAGCGGCGTTCACGGGTGGAGTGGGCAAAAGCGGCCATTTCCGGAAAACGTTCGACAAACTTTTCACCGAGGGTCTTGACGAGGCTGTACTTGCGCTCGTCCGCGGTGGTGATGAGGTGGACCATGACTTCGCCCATGGATGTGTGGCGAACGACAAGGTGCCGCCAGAAACCGGAACGGGTCTGGGGATGGTAGGCAGCCACACCGGATTCCTGACAGAACTCACGAACGAACTTCATGATTTCGATGTCCCATGCATCGCAGAGGTGACACTCGTCGATATCGAGGACAGGAGCGAGGCCCTTTTCTCCGGCTGGCAATTGACCGCGCAGACCGAGATGCACACCGTCAGGGCGCTGCTCAAAGGCGAATTCCATCTTGTTGCGGTAATTCCAGATCTCGGGGGAAGCCACGGGCTCGTCCATGACCAGCGATTCGACACCACCGATGCGGGACAGTGCGCTTTCGACCTGTGCGGCCTTCTGGGCAAGCTGCTCGGAATAGTCGAGATCCTGGATGGCACAACCACCGCAGGTTCCGAAATGCGGACATTCCGGCTGCACACGGCGGTCAGACGGCGTGACAATGGATTCGGTCACGGCTTCGGCAAAACGTTTCTTCGCCTTGACGATACGGGCTGAGACAGTGTCTCCGGGCAATCCGCCGGCAACAAACACGGCCATGCCGTCCACGCGGGCAACTCCCCTGCCGCCAAAGGCGAGGGATTCGATTTCACATTGTATGACGTCGTCTTTCTTGAGGGACATATATCCTCCGGGTTTCGGTGAGTGGCTCAATTGACACGGATTCACCGTACTGTCTATTGTTATATGCATGATCGACAAGGCAACCGCCATAGAAACCGTCATGCGCAAGCTGAAAAAGCTGCCGCAGGGGCACGCTATCGACCTGCGGACATACAAGCGCAACCGGTCCGTAGTGATCGCCCGCACAGGTGAAAACAAATTCGACGTCGTGGAAAAGGGTTTCTTTGAAGAACGGTTTCTGGTGCCGCTTTCAAAGATGAAAAAGCTCCTGAAGAACCTGTTGAAACGGGAATTCCCTCGCTCCACGAAAATCAGGCTCTACGACCTCGGTCCGGCAGAAGCGGACATTCACATCATACGCAAAAAGATATGATCGACAAAGCCGGGGCCATCCCGAACATTCTGACACGGCTGAAAAAGACCGCCATCGGCAGCGGTATCGATCTGCGCACCTACAAACGGGACAGGTCCGTCGTTGTCATGCGTACGGCAGCAGACAGTTTTTCAGTAAAGGAAAACGGCTTCAGGCAGGAGTCGTTCGACGTCGATACGAAAGGCCTCAAGAAGCTGCTCAAGACCTTGCTCAAACGGGAATTTCCGCGCAGCAATAAAATCCGGGTCTACGACGTGACGGAATAGTCAGGCAAGGCATACTCTCGCCATTGCCGAACAGCTTGTTTGCTGCTCATTTTTAAAACGCTATTCTCCAGCCACCTTTTTCCCGTCCGCTGACGGCGGCTGATAATCCACCAGCTCAAGGGTGAAGTGCCCGACCACGACCTTGGACCGGACCTTGACCGGAAGACGCCGCTCGTCAGCCGAGAACCAGACAAGCAGCTCCGCGTCTTTGCTCTTCTTGAACACACCGGAAATATGCTTGACGTCGAGGCGGACACGGAAGCAGCGGATGACACCCATGGGTGTTTCAATATCATCCACCCCCTCGACATATGCCTCGCCCACCACGCTTTTCTTCCCGTCCGTAACATTGGATTTGAAGCGCATGGTCTTGTACAGCGGCTGCTTGCGGAAGCTGAACAGCACGGACATGGGATCAAAGACATCAAGCGGCTGTTCCAGCGTGTGCTTGAGGTCGCCGCGCACGTATCGCCGGGTCTGGCTGGGCTCGCGATCAAAGATGAGATCGACCTTCTTGTGGTATTTCCCCTCATTCTGATCTTTCTTGTAGCGAAGCGCATGTGTTACATCGAGATCGGTCCACGCATCCATGAAATCCCGGACCTTGTAGAATTTATCCACCCATGGAACGGTCTTGGCGGTGGCCTTGAAATGACGCGCCGGGACACCGTTCATCTCGGTATCGGGCATGACTTCAAGCACGGCGTCACCCGCATGTATGAACGTCCAGTGAATCTCATAGGTCAGTTTCTCACCGGGGCCGAAAGGCATTTTCAGCCCGCCATAGGCAGGATGGGACAGAAGCAGAACCATGAATACGGTAAAAACGGCTTTTCGCATTTTCATGCCCGGAATGTTCCTCGCAGCACCCGCCAAGTCAAGCCGTTGCACAAGTCACTTGCGATATGGACAAAAAACGCCTAAGGGGCTAGGAATACAAGCGTGAGGGTCTGACATTCGTTTGCACATTTGAAGGAGATAGAAGCTATGATGCTCAGAAAACGCGCATGGGACATGATGCGCGACGAATTTCCCACCGTACAGGAAGATGCCAGTCTGGCCGAGACCATCCGCGTCATGCGCGAAGCCATGGTGGACGCACCGGATTCACAGGTGGTCGTCGTTCTGACAAAGAGCGGCAAGCTCAAGGGCACCATTAACCTGTGGAAGCTGTTCAAGGCTGTCAAACAATCCGTTCTCAAGGATGAAAATCTCAAGCAGGACGGCGAAGTGGACTGGGATCAGCAGTTTGCCAACGCCTGCCTGATCTGCACGCAGATGCGCCTTGACGACTACCTCATCAAGAATCCGCCCGTGCTCAAACCCAACGAGCCCATCCTGCTGGTACTCGACACCTTCCTCAAATCCCGCCGCGACTGGGCGCTGGTAATGGAAGGAGACAGGGTCATGGGCGTGGTCTACGTCACTGACGTCTATCGCGAAATGACCCGCGACATGATGAAAATGTTCAAATAGCTCACCGCAGTTTATCAGACAACAAAAGGTCCGGAGGATTCATCCACCGGACCTTTTTCGTATTGGCAGCCCGTAAAAAACGTCAAACCGGGACAATTTACAAATACTATTTCAACGGCAACACGAATGAAAACTTCGTTCCCTTGCCGAATTCGGACTCGACCTGCAGATCGCTGCCGCAATGTTGCAGAATCCGCTGACACAGAGGCAGCCCAAGACCGGTGGCAAAGACCGAGCCGGACAACTCCCCGCCGGATTGGATACGATAAAAGATATCAAAGACATGGCCGATATCTTCCTCGGCAATGCCCTGACCGGTGTCTGTCACGGAAAATTCGACAGCCGCGTCGCCATGAGGAGACGCGGTCAGCTTCACCTGCCCGACGTCCGTAAACCGGGATGCGTTGTACACCAGAATCTGCAACACCTGCTGAATCCGAATCCGGTCCACCCACACCGTAAAACCGGACGTATCGGCTTCCACGGCAAATTCGACATCAGGCTCTTTGGCAAACAACTTTGCGCCGAGTTCTCCGACCACACGGACGATCTCATCGACCTCGACTGCTTCTTCGCTCCACTCAAGCACCCCGGCTTCGATCTTGTTCAGATCAAGCAGATCGTCGACAAGCAGCCGCAGGCGATTTGTTTCGGCAAGTGCGACATCATAATTACCCATATGCCGGTCAAGAGCGCTGCGTTCCACCCCGGCGGAAAGCAGCTTCGCGTGATACTTGTTGCAGAACGTCCGGTTCATCAGCTTGAGGAAACCCTGAATCGAGGTGAGCGGCGTACGCAGTTCATGGGACGTTGATGAAAGGAACTGCGTCTTTGCCTTGTCCAGAACAAGCAGTTCCCGGTTGGCCTTCTCCAATTCCGCAGTTCTTCGGGAGACTTCCGCCTCCAGTCCGTCATGGGCCTGAAGCAAGGCCGTATGGTCCCGGGCAATGCGATCCAGCAGTCTGTTCACGCTCAGCCCGAGCTCTGAAATCTCATCCTGCCCGTCAACAACAACCTTCCCAAATGAATTGCCGCCCAAATCCATTTGCTGCACGTCACTGTTCAGCCGCTCCAGACGGGTAAGTATCTTTTTTTGCAGGACATAAAAAATGAGCAGACTGAATACGGCAAGCACGGCAGTCAGGAAAAGGGAGTCATATACCGCAACCCTGCGCCCCTGCGCGGCAATGCGACGCCTCTCGATCACGGACACCAGAAAGGCGGGTACACCGTCAAGGTTGTTGAGCAGGACCTCTCCCTTGATGATGTCCTTGTCCTCAGGCACGACAGAGACTTCGGGCTGCCCACCCAAGATATGAATGATGCGCGCTGACCGGCTGCCCAATGTCTCCAAAATGGGTTTCGCAACTACCGAAAGTTCCAGCTGGATGGAAAGTCTCTGAAAAAATGCATCGTCAACAACGCGGGCCAGAAGCAGGCTGCCTCTGGCGGGACCGGAATCATCGGAAGTCAGGATGGGACGCCTCGCGACCAACAGGTTGGCCTGCGGCAGAAGAATCAACCCTCCTGCCCCCCGCCCCTTGCCAAGACTGGGAAGCGGCAAGTCCTTGAGCGTCTGCAACACCCCTTCCAGCAAGACGTCATCTCTTGAACCGGCTGCATCAATGGCAGAACCGGCAATGACCTCTCCCTCATTGTCGAAAAGGACCAGAAGTTGAAAGATTTCAAAATCAAAGCTCTTATAATCAAGGTTCGCATCAAAAAAACTCTGATCCCGGTCCTGAACAAAAGCATACATATCATCCCAGGATGCCCAGTCCCAAAGGATTGTATCCAGCGACGTCAACTCCCGCTGCATCCCTTTCAATGCCCTGCGCGCATCGGATGCAACCATCTCCCGTTCCAGAGACTCAAAGTTGTCCCTGACCCGATAGTTGGCCGCAAACAGCTGAATCCCCAGAATGGCGAGGATCAGTATTCCCACAGATATGAATGTCGCATTTCTCAGTTTCATCCGCCTACACCGCCTTTACGGAAACACAGGCCCGAAACCAACCTGTACTCATTCACTCTGCCTGTTTTCCCATGCAGGCACAACGCCGTTATAAACCGTCCGGGAAAAACAAAAGAGGCCGCCCCAAGGCGACCCCTTTCTTTATATAACACAGGATACGACAGATCAGGCAGCAGCCTTTTCGTGCGCCTTCCGGTAAGCAACGATATCATCCACGGTACAGACCGGCATGCCGTGCTTTTCGCCGAAAGCAACGATCTCCGGCAGACGGGCCATGGTGCCGTCAGGATTGGTCAATTCACACAACACGCCACACGGGGCAAGTCCGGCCAGACGCGTCATGTCCACAGTGGCCTCGGTATGACCGCCACGCTCCAGGACTCCGCCGGGACGGGCACGCAACGGGAAGACATGGCCGGGGCTGGCGATATCGGCAGGCACGGCACCTTTGGCGGCAGCCGTCTTGACCGTGGTGACGCGGTCGGCGGCAGATACGCCGGTGGTGACTCCACGCGCGGCCTCGATGGAAATGGTGAACGCGGTCTGGTACTGGCTCGAGTTTTCATCGACCATCATGGGCAGCTCAAGAGACTGGACCTTCTCATCCGTCATGCACAGACAGACAATGCCACTGCACTCGCGGATAAGCATGGCCATCTGATCGTCGGTAAGGGTCTCGGCAGCAAAAATCAGGTCGCCTTCGTTCTCACGATTTTCATTGTCGGCCACAAGAATTCCACGACCTTCCCGAAGAGCGGCAAGAGCCTTTTCCACACGTTCAAGAGGGGAGCCAAAAGGGGTAAGCAAAGACTGATTCATCATGAATCTCCTTGAAGAGTATGAGTGAATCAGGGCGCAAAGACAGACAGTCGCCATGCAGAAACGCACGGCCCAGAAGACATCCGCAATGCATACGGATGGATATGGAAACTGCCTCATTCTCTTTCATCCGGACTGTTACCGTCGGCCCCGGATTCACACCGGGTCTGCTGACCTTCTTCCCGTTGAAGAAGCGCTCGCGGGCTTTCCGGCCAAAGCCGGATTACCGCCGGTGGGGACTTCCACCCCGCCCTGAGAACAAGCTGGGGAAAGGAATACTCCTTTCATAAAATTTGTCAAACATGCTCACATACTCGGATGTTCCCTTGCCGCTCCAGAAAAAAAGGAGTAAGTCATTTTTCCATGCACGAAATGTCCATAATGCAATCCATCCTCGGCATTCTGCACGAGGAAATGGTCACACATGACGGCCAGAGGCTCAAGAAAGTGGTTATCAAAAACGGCGCATTGGCCGGAGCGGTAACTGAAGCTCTTGAATTCGCTTGGGAAGCGCTTACTCTCGACGGGGAATGCGGTGATGAATTCGCCGGAGCCAAGCTGGAAGTAATCGAAGTCCCACTGCGCGTGGCCTGCGGCGAGTGCGGCGAGGTGTTCAGCCCCTCGCACACACGGTGCATGCCATGCCCCAAATGCGAAGCCCTGCTCGGTCATGATGTGCTGGAAGGAAAGGAACTGCTCATCGATTCCATTGAAATCGATGACCCCGCGGACGACTAGGCACACGCTGCCCGTCTGCTGAAATATTTTTAAGAATTTACGAGGAGAAGCCATGTCTCAGGAAGTGACCATCGTTCGCAAGGTACTTGAAGCCAATGATCGACTCGCAGAGGAACTCAAAAACAAATTCGCCGAGAAGAACATTCTCTGCGTCAACCTGATGAGCTCCCCCGGTGCAGGCAAGACCACCCTTCTGGAGCGCACCCTGACCGATCTCAAGGACGAGTTCAGAATGGCTGTCATCGAAGGCGACCTCCAGACCGACAACGACGCACAGCGCGTGGCCGCAACCGGCGCACAGGCAGTGCAGGTCAACACCGAAGGCGGCTGCCACCTCGATTCCGGCATGGTTCTCGATTCCCTCAAGGCCCTGAACATGGATGAAATCGACATCCTGTTCGTGGAAAACGTGGGCAACCTTGTCTGCCCCGCGGAATTCGAAGTGGGCGAAGACTACAAGATCACCCTCCTCTCCGTGGCAGAAGGCGACGACAAGCCGGAAAAATACCCCCTCATGTTCCACATCTCCGCAGTCATGCTGCTCAACAAGGTCGACCTGCTTCCCTACGTGGACTTTGATCTTGAAAAAGCCTCTGGCCATGCCACCAAGCTCAACAAGGACATCAAGGTGATGCCCATCTCCGCCCGCACCGGCGAGAACATGGAAGGCTGGTACTCTTGGCTGCGCGAAAAACGCGCCGAGAAGCTGTAAGACTACCTCAGTCATTTCAGCCCCCTGCCGCACACGCGACAGGGGGCTTTTTCTTTACTGAAAACCCTCCGCACTTTTTCCCATTGGCAGACCGGACCCGAATGGGTATCCTCGCCGCATGCCATTTCCGAGAGACCTGCCCCTTGAAGACGTTTTTGCCTCCATTGCAGACGGCCTGTTCACGGTCGATGCCAACTGGCATGTGACCTACTTCAATGAATCTGCCGAACGCATCACCGGCATCACCGCCAAGGAAGCCATCGGGCGCAAATGCTGGGATGTCTTCCGTTCCAGCATCTGTGACGGCCACTGCGCCATCAGCGAATGCCGGGACAACGGCGGACGCATCACCAACAAGCCCATCTTCATCATCCGGGCAGACGGCTCCAAGCTACCGGTTTCGATCTCGGCCTCACCGCTCGTCAACAGTGACGGCAAAGTCATCGGCGGTGTGGAAACATTCCGCGATCTCACAGAAATTCAGGCCATGCGGAAAAAGGTCGAAAAACTCTATCATTTCGAAGACATCGTGGGCCGCAGCCCGGCTCTGGAAAAAATATTCCGCATCCTGCCGCAGATCAGTTCCAGCGAAGCCACGGTCCTCCTGCTCGGCCAATCCGGCACGGGCAAGGAACTGTTCGCCCGCGCCATTCACAACCTCAGTCCGCGCAAGAACGGCCCCTTTGTGGCGGTAAACTGCGGTGCCCTGCCCGGCAACCTCCTTGAGTCCGAACTCTTCGGCTACAAGGCGGGTGCTTTCACTGACGCCCGCACCGACAAGCCGGGGCGCTTTGAACGCGCCGCAGGCGGCACCGTATTTCTCGATGAAATAGGCGAAATGCCGGGGGACCTTCAGGTAAAACTGCTCCGCGTGCTTCAGGAGAAGACTTTCGAACCGCTGGGTGGTGTCGAACCGATCAAAGCGGACGTGCGAATCGTGGCCGCGACCAATCGGGACCTGAAACAGCGCGTGGCCGACGGCCTGTTCCGCGAAGATCTGTTCTATCGCCTGAACGTGGTCACACTCGGGCTGCCCGCGCTGGCGGAACGACGCGAAGACATCCCGCTGCTCACTGATCACTTCGTGGCTGAATTCAACGCCATACAAGGGAAGAACGTCGAAGGCATCAGCGAGGAAGCCCTCCAGTTGCTCATGCGGCATGATCTCCCCGGCAATGTACGTGAACTGGAAAACGCTCTGGAATATGCCTTCATCCTCTGCCCGTCAGGCCTCATCCAGCCCGAGCATCTGCCGGAATACCTTCAGGCCCCCCACTCGGATACCGCCGACAACGGCCTATTCGGCACCATGGACCAGATCAAGTGCCGTGCTGCCCAGCACACCCTCAAACGCAACAACGGCAAGAAAATGGCAACCTGCCGAGAACTGAACATCTCCAAAGACACACTCCGCCGCCTGCTCGCCCGCGCCCCAAAGGGCGAATAATTAGCCATACCCCCCTCAAAACGGGCGTAAAAATAGTCCACTAGTCTATCCTCAAAAAGACAACGTACTGAAAATACGTCACTTTTCTATTTGGCACGCCATATGCTCTCTTGAAAGTGTCGGCGCGAGTTCTGTAGTTTGGAGTAGACATGCACCCTGACAAAACCATTGTATGCCTTGCCTGCTATAAGGATCGCCTCGCCTCAGTCTGCGAAAACGCGGACGAGTACAAGCTGTTTGAAATACGCGATGAAAAATTTTACCCCGCAGGCCTCCTATCCCTTCCCTCAAAGGACCCTATGGACAGGACATCCGCCATACTGGCCTGCGGGGTAACTTATTTGCTCTGCGGCGCGATCTGTGCCCAGACACGCACGCAGCTCGAACACGGTGGAGTCGCCATTGTCCCCTGGCTGACTGGTTGTCAGGACGATGTGCTCCACGCCTTCAGAAATAACGCCCTCGAAACGCTCAGAATGCCCGGTTGCCATTCCCCGGACACTGGGCGACGAGGGCTGTCGGATAAAGACGAAACAGACTCTGCGATTTGACATTCTCAGGACGATGATTATCACTTGATGACCGTCCGGAAAAAGCTTCGGGCGGTAGGATTACGCACAACAACAGGCGGTTCCGAACCGCCTTTTTTTTCAGGAGAAAACCATGAGCGAATGCAGCGGCTGCCCCTCGGCCACGCCTGACGGCGGATGTTCCTGCACCGGCGACTGTGACAAGCCCGGTGCCTCCAAACTCGATAAGACCCTCGGACGCATCAAACACAAGATCGTTGTCATGTCCGGTAAAGGCGGCGTGGGCAAATCCACTGTCGCAACAAATATTGCCGTGGCCCTGTCCCTCGCAGGCAAGAAAGTCGGCCTGCTCGACGTGGATGTCCACGGACCCAGCGTGCCCCGTCTGCTCTCCCTCAAAGGCAAAAAACCGCACATGGGCGACCAGATCATGGAGCCTGTCTCCTGGAGCAAGAATCTTTCCGTCATGTCACTGGGCTTCCTGCTTGAAGACGAAAAGCAGGCTGTCATCTGGCGCGGACCGATCAAGGTCACACTCATCACTCAGTTCGTCGAAGACGTCATGTGGGGCGATCTGGATTACCTCATCGTTGACTGCCCTCCGGGCACCGGCGACGAACCCCTGACCACGCTTCAGACTCTCGGACCCACCGCAATGGGCGTCATCGTCACCACCCCGCAGGGTGTGGCCATCGACGACGTACGCCGCTCCGTCTCCTTTGTCGGAGAAGTCGGCAACCGCGTCATCGGCATCGTTGAAAACATGTCCGGCTTCGCCTGCCCCGACTGCGGCGCTGTTCACAACATCTTCAATTCCGGCGGTGGTGAAGACCTTGCCAAGGAAGCTGGCGTCCGGTTCCTCGGCCGCATTCCGCTCGACCCGGAAGTCGCACGCTCCGGCGATGAAGGCTTCCCCTTCATGAAAGTATTCCGCGACTCTGCTACCGGCAAAGCCATGGAAGAAATCATCGCCCCCATGCTCAATCTTCCAGATCCGCCGAAGGCTGGATAGGCTGCCTCCGGCGGCCAAAGGGAAGGGGAAAGGAAAACCCTTTGAAAAGGGTTCTTCCTCTCCCCTTCCCTCTGGACTCCCATCCCCTCTCTTTTCCTAAACTTTTTGTATGCGCTAAGCGCGCGTTGGGTGGGAAGTGTTAAGCTAATCTCTGATTAGAGCTAATACGTACCAGATCAACCGATCAAGCAATTCCGCTTTTACCCGAGTCCGAAACGCCGCAAAGACGCTTTTCCGAATTATTCCCACTCGCCCTCGCGGCGTGGATACCGTTCCAATAAAATTGCGCCGGACAGTTGCTTTTCATTTCTTGCAACTGTCCGGCGCAATTTTATTGGAACACGGTTTTCCGATCACAAACCAACTTACCATTCCCTCGCCCCCGCCGAAGGCGCACCAAAAAGCTTTGGAGATTCCTAAGAACCTTTCTCGAAAGGTTCTTAGGCCGCCGGAGGCATCTTCCTCCTAATACGCCAATCGCCCGAGCGACTTCAGTATGAGCGTGCAGCCCATGGCGAACATGCCTGTCAGCCCCATGCCACAGGAAAAACCTGCCAACAGGACGGGCGCGTAATGCCGCCACTGGGTACCGTACTTCTTGAGAAAATAGAACCGCCCGAGCAATGCGCCGATGACTTCGAGAATCATGCCGTGTGGCGTGGACTGCCCGAGACCGCGCACCACACCGTAGACAAGGAGCACAGGCAACCCAAGCACGTTGAGTACCGAGTACATGCAGAGTCCGAGGCCGAGGCCGGAAAGCACAATCGGCCCGGAGAGCGCTTCGAAGAAAAGCGAATTTCCTTCAAGGGTCGAGGTTTGCATGAGCAGCGTATTGAGCGCCTGCAAATGCCAGAGTTCCTGCGCAAAGGGATATTCAGGTGACGGAATCGGCGCGAGCTGCCAGAGGAACTGGGAAAACAGGAGCGAGGAGATCATGACGATCGGGAAGACGATGATCTCGGCCTTGATGATACCGCGCAGGGATGTTCCGGTCAGTTCGATCTGACGGAACTGGACCGTAGCTTCGCCGTAGTTGTGGATGGGAATGGGCGCGTACCAGATTTCAAGCCCCTGATACCCAAAGAACTTGGCCCCGGCGATGAAGGAGAATTCCCGCACCATGGGCAGGGCAATGAACTGCCCGGCCACACCTTCCATGCGCGCGGTGATGTAGGAGATGACCGGCGTGTAAATGAAGCCATAGAGCACGAAGAATATCCACGGAAACGAGGGCACGAGCCAGACGCAGAAGGCGATATAGCAGAGCGTCGAGAAGACGTAGATACCGATGGACACCCAGAAATTGATGTCGCCGCGTCCTTCCGGCGGATTGAACAGTGCGGAAAAATCCAGTCCGCTGCCATCGGTGTTGCGGAATGACTTGATGACGTAATAAACACCCACCGCGCCGATCGCCAGACCGAGTCCGATGCCGAAACTCATATAAAAATCAAAGTTGTTGGCAAACACGGTCTCAACGGTCGCCATGCCGGGATGCCAGCGGTGCAGGACGCCATGCGCATACAGAATCGGGTTGCCGACGATGGTGATAATAAGTCCGACCAGCCCACCGATGACCGCCCAGAACGGCAGGACCATGCCGATAAAGACCAGCCCCAGATCGAATTGCAGGCCGGTCGCCACTGCGGGCAGAATATCTTCGGTATGCTGCGTCAGTTCAATCCACGGTATCGGAATCAATCGTATCGGTTCGCTGAACAGCAACCCGGATAGCGCGGGCAGCAGCACGTAAAAGAAGCCGAAGGCAAGTCCGATCACCCCGCCGATGGAGAACACCCTCCATTTCCACCCGGACTTTCGGTCCTCGGTGGATTCCGCAAGGGCCATGGTACCCAGTGCGCCGACCGGGGCCATGGGGAACGGCAGTTTTTCCACATCAGACGTGATGCGGTACAGTGAATATCCCAGTCCGAAATGGTCGATACGCTGCACCAGCTGTGCACCGATGAGCAGCATGATCGGCACCAGCCAGTCGCGGTGCATGAACGTGCGCTCCAGATACGACCCCGAACCGAGCGCCGGAGCCACCCACTGCGGGATGAACTCGGTCAGGCCCAGCATCCGTGCCGCGTCCGACTGCACCAGATACTGGTTCCAGAGCAGCCCCTGGAACGGTGAAGCGAGCGCCGCGCCCGCCATGTAATACAAAAGGAAAATTTCCTGCTGTTTCAGGTGAGTGTAAGACCGTTTGGCAATCTCCGCGAAAAGAATGATCGTGACCCAGCGAGCCGCCGGACCAATGCCCTGCCCGATGACCAGTTGCAGATACATGGAACCAGGCATCATCAGGAAGCCAATGAAAATGGCCCCGACTACCGTCTTCCAGTCAAAGCCCTCCTCGAACTTGTCGGGCGGCTTCATCAAATCCCGATATTCTTTTAACTCTTTATCGTCATACATCGAAGGATGCCTCCGGCGGCCAGAGGAAGGGGGGAAGGGAGCACCCCCCTTGAAAGCGGGGTACTCCCTTCCCCCCTTCCTCTGGACTCCATCCCTCCATCCCTCTCCCCGTAACTTTTTATATGCGCTAGGCGCGCGTACGGCGAGAAATGAAAGTCTGTGCCACTCTGTGTTACGGCTTACGTTGAAGTAAAACCGATTAAGAAAAAGAACAAATTTATCAATCTATGAAACGCCGCAAGGACGTTTTATCAAACTATTTCCGCAAGGCTCACGCGGCGTGGGCACTGTTCGGAGAGAATCGCGCCGGACCGCTTGACCGCGTGCCGAAGATGTCCGGTGTGATTCTCTCCGAACGCCGTCCCCCCAACCACACGCCAATTCCTCCACTCATCGCACCCGCCGAAGGCGCACCAAAAAGCTTAGGAGATTCTTAAGAACCCTTCACGAAGGGTTCTTAAGCCGTCGGAGACGCCCCGCTGGCAAGCGCCGCCGGAGGCATTCCCCTCTCTCCTACAACGGAAAAACATTATAACTCTGGTCGCTGAACAACCCGATCACGGCAAAGATGCCGCCCATCAGAAAATCGCCGAGCACCAGCCCTATAAACAGAAACCGCACACGGTTGAACAAGCTGGTTCCACCGTAATGCAGCACCAGATGGTTGCAGAGCCATCCGATGAAAAAAGGAAACCACAATATTTTCATCCCCGCCGAATAGGCGACAAGATAGCCGAGCGGATGCAGCGGCCACCACGTGAATTTGTAATAGCAGAAAATGAGCAGTGCCATGACCGCGGCACCGGCACCGGCATAGACCATGGTCCAGTAATTCGAGCCGACGGGCTGGTCCACGAGCCGCTGGGCGTTCTCATAGTTGGCGAGCACGGTCTGGGTGGCCCAGTCGAGTCCGAGTTCACGCAACCCGTACTTGTAGCCGAGATACAGCATGGTGATGAACGCGGCGGCAAGTGCGATGACAAGGGACGCAGCGATAGCCACGAGAACGAGATTCCGCTTCCCGGTTTCCTGCCGGATTTTCGACCCATGGAAAAGCGTTGGGGCAACGGCTTCACGCACGTCGAGAAAAAGCACCTTCTGCATGACGGCCGTGGCTGCCATGCCTGCCGCACCGAAAAAGCCGGTTCCGAAAAAGCCCATGAGCGCATCGGACGGAGCGGCGGTCAGCGTGAAATACGGCAACCCGCCCTGACAGACCACGCGGCTGGTCACGAGCATGAAAACAAGAAACATGAGCGGCAGCAGAAGCGCGGCAAGAATCGGCAGACCGAAAAGCCAGCACCATCCAGTCATGGCAACCATGCCCACGACAAGCCCCCACAAAGGCCAGATGGGCGGTCCCCACTCTTCCGGCATTCTGTCGAACTTTCCCTTCCCCTCAATCTCTGAACTGCGGCAGTGGGGACGGAAGAAACAGATCAGGGTTTCCTTCAGGTGATGGCGCGCGAGCCAGACGAGAAAGATGAAGAAGATAACGTAGGAACCGATGGCCTGCGCGCCCTCGGGACGGGCGAGATCAGGCCCGAGCGTGGTGCCGAGTGCCGCCTCGGGAAGCTGCCAGCCAAAGACGTAGAGCAACCCGAACAGCAGACCGCCAAGCAGGTAAAAGGCCCACATGGAAAAGGATATCTGACGCGTGGTCAGGAATGCGAACCCGATGAAGGCCGGAACAATGTAGAGCTTGAGTTTGTGGAAGCCGGAAAAAAGACCGAACTTCGGGAAATAGGACCCGGCAAGGACAAGGGTCGGGATCTGCGGCACGGACGGATAGTAGAAATTGAGTCCGTTGATGAAGTGAATCATGGCGGCCATGAGCAGGCCGATAAGCAGATAGGTGTTGGTCCACCACGTATCAAGCTGCTTGTGATCGAGCGCCTCCCCCATGAGCATGGGAACGCGGACGAGCGGGAAAAGCACGCGCTCGTTGACGACCCACTGGCGGCCGAACAGCACCATCAGGCAGATCATGATAAAGAATGCGCCGAGAATGAAAAAAGCCCAGACAGAAAGGACCGGCAGCCAGACACCCCACGGGATGTTTGACAGCACCTCGCCGAAGCCCATGTCCCGTCCGCCCTTGAGGCCTTCGTAAAACCCGTTCACCGCATCAGCGGAATGGGGGAACCACGACTGCGGCAGCAGCGGCGTGAGCACCTCGGTCCAGCGGTAGGCGTCCTTGGCAAACCGCTCCGGCGCAGTGATGTTGACGAAAAAGGTTTCGGTCAATCCGGCATAGCCAATGGAGGTGAACAACACCATCATCAGCCAGACCACGAGCAGTTCGATACCGGAATAAAACGGCGGCCGCTGCGTCAGGCGGGAAGCAAACGAATCAGCCACGAACATCCACGCCACGATGAAAAACGGAGCAAGCGGAAAATGCCCGCCGCCCAGCGGCGTATTATGCAGGATGGTATTGTTGTACGGCGTAAAGATGCACAGTCCGAGCCCCAGCAGGAGTCCGGTCAGAAGCGCCCTGAGCCTGAGCCGTCCGTTCATGCTTTTCCTTCCTTCTTCGACCGGGACGGTTCTTCATCCCGTCCCTCCGCAAGGTTCTTTTTCATTTCGTCACCCAGATTATCGGCAAAATGCTGTACGGCAACCTCATCAAGGGAACGCCACGCGAGCAGTTGCTTGCGTAAATCATTGAGGAAATTCTTGTTTAGGTTTTCCCACGCCTTGAGCTCGCCCGCTTCACGGTGAATGACAACACGTATCTGTCTGAACCCCTTGTAAATTTCTGAAGGACAGAACACGAGACGCACCTTCTGGCGAACGCCGAAGTCGAACGGAGCGAGCCAGACGCGCAGGCCGAGGGAGAAGCAGAGTTCATCGGGGATGAGCACGTCCTCGGGCAGACCGGTAAGCAATCCGGTATTCAATTCGACCTGTTCAAGATCAAGGAAATTGCACTGCATGTCGTCGGTGCAGAACTCACCATGGGAAATATCATGATGTGCAAGATAGTATTCCCGCAGGAACCCGCCCGCACTGGCCATTTCCCTGAGCTTGATGAGGAACGGCAGCACCACGACCAGTTCGTCGCCCTTGGCCTTGGGCATGGTCCACGACTTGTTCACGTCCGGGATGGCGATGCGTGCGGCGACTCGGGCCGGATAGATGGCCGAAACCAGCACCACGCCGATGACAAGCAGCATGGCCGCCACACCCGCAGTGGATGAGTAGTTGGCGGTCATCCCCGCCCACAGCGACGTCCCCGCAAGGAAGGCCGATGAGCCCTGGGCAAGCAGATAGCCCACCACCACGGAAATGACGCCAAAGGCCAAGGCCTCGGCAATGAACAGGAAGGCCACATGCGGCGGAGCCAGTCCGACCGAGGTATACACCGCGATCTCCGGCTTGCGTTCGTACACAGACCCGATCATGGTGTTGAGCACGATCAGTATGGAAATGGCGAGGGGAATCAGGATGTTGGCAACACCTGAATAGCTTACGGCGTCATTAGCAAAATACAGGGAAGTTCCCTTCTCCGGTCCCGAGGCAACGCCCCGGAACAGAAGCATGCCGAACCGGTCGCCGAGTTCGCCTGTCACTTCCGCGGTGCCTTCATGCGGCTTGACCGCGATCCCCTTGAGCCTGCCCGCTTCCATATCAAGCAGGGATTCGGCAGGCACGATGATCGTTTCATAGCCCGGAATATGCTGATACCGGCTTTCAGTGGCCACGACGTCCTCGCCGTCCTCAATGGCCTCGGCCTCGACTTCGGACATCTGTGTGGCGGCCTGATTCGGAAAGACAATGGGCGTAACAGGTTCGCCGTCAAGATCGGGATTGTCGCGCAACCCGTTATCGTTGAACACACCGACCACTGAAATATTCAGTCCCCAGACGGTGACGGTGTTTCGAGCCGGATCATCCGGGTCCACTCCGAGGGTGTCGGCCATACGCTGCGGCAGGAGTGCGACGAACCGCTCTCCCTCGCGGAACCAGCGGCCCTTGACGAGGATACGGTCCAGTCCGCTGACCTGCGGTTCAAGATATGACAGCCCCACCATGCCGCGGCTCGGAGATTCCTTCTCCCCGAACCAGACCGGGATGAGAGGAGCGCGGGATTTGTCGCTGGTCATGCCGGTGTCATACCACGCACGCGGGGCAACCACGCCCTTGCCTGCGTAGGCGTTTCGAAGAACGGACAACGCTTCGAGCGGCACGTTCTGCCAGTTGAAATACTTGAGCAAGCGGCCGGAATACGTGGCCGTGTCGCTGAACCGCGCCCACCCTTTTTCACGCACGGACTTGACCGTGGTGAAGTTCATGATGGTGAACGTCAGGATGACGAGCGTCATGAAGGTCAGGAAGGTTCGCACGGGCCGGCGCTTGAGATTGCCCACGCCGAGCACGAATGCCGCGCCAAAGGCCGCCATGGGGCTGATGCCCGTAATCTTGATATGCGCGGACCGCTTCTGGAGTTCCACCATCTCCCGTTCGAACCGGAAGAAAATGATGAGCGAGACAAGCATGGACAGGGCAAGGATGAAGAACGCCAATATCACCACCATGGGCGAATACGTCAGCTGAAACGCCGGGTGCACCATGTACACCACCCCGATAATCAGGATGAGGAACCCGAGAAACGCCGAGATGCGCTTCCTGATGTCAACGAACGAAAAGAACAACCGTTCCATGCAATAGGCAAAGGGCACGAACAGGGCCACGTAAAAGAGCACGCCCACGAGCACGTCCTTCTGCGTCTTGTCCACGTCGTTGTAAACGCGGCTCGCCTTGGCGAGCGAGGAACGGGCCGACTCCATGAACTTATCCCACTGCTTCTGCGCCTTGAATTCCTCGGCACGGGCGAGATCTTCATCGCCGAGCCGCCGCAGTTCGCGGATGCGCTCGTTAACGATACCCTTGTTTTCAAGGTTGTCGATACGCGGATTCAGGAGGCTCCACATGTCATTGGCGGCGCGGTATTCAGTCATGGGAATGACCGGCCACTGCTTGGCTATATAGCCCAGCCCGAGGGGATGGTCTCCACTCGCGTTGAGCAGCAGGACCTTCTTGTCGAGCACGGTGTCGGAAAGCGTCAGCTTGATGGGCGTGTCCGGTTCAAGGAACAGGGTGCCCAGAGTGGAACTGCGGGTATCAAGACGGCTGTACCAGTAACTGACCGGCGGGGCTTCAGTGCGTCCGTCAATGAGCTTGGGACGGTAGAGATACTTGAATGTCCGCGGGTCGAACATGTCGAACACCGTGGTCTGGGTGCAGGAAAAGAGGATCAGGTCCGTGGCCTGCACCGCACGCTTGAGCTTGATGCGATAGGCAGGCTTGCCTGTCTTGGGCTTGTCAATGGCCCAATCGGCAAGCCCGGTGTCTTCGTTGAACCGGAAGGCCTCGACCACGGCCTTGTGATAGCTGACTTTCTTGCTCGCCAGACCCGGGATGCGGAAATGGCCGGAAGTATCGACCATGCCGTAATTGCGCGTCCGCCACTGGAACGCGAGGACCACCAGTCCGGTGCCGGGCCGATCCGGGAAGACCTCACCCTTTCTGAGCAGATTGGCGCGTCCTTCCACGGTGACAAACCGGTTCTTGACCCGTTCTCCGGCATTTTCGACAGGCTCGTTGGCAAGTCCGGTCAGCATGGCCTGCACCAGCTTCCCCTGCCGCTTCATGTAATCGAAATTCACTCGCTCAGGCAGGTCGTACGGAGTGCCCCATGCCGGACGGATGTCATGCACCGTGGCAAGGGTCATGCCCGCGAACCCCGCAAGGGCCATGGGCTCACCGCCGAGTTCGGGACGGTCGGGGAGATAGCTCTGCCATGCCCGCTTGCCGGGACGCAGGGTATCGGCAAACAGTCGGGCGGCGTCACCGTCGGTCGTGCCAAGCTGCTTCACCGCCCCCTTCATGACCGTATCAAGCGGACGGAAAAAGGCCGTACGGTTCACGGACGGCTTGAGGTCATTGAGCCATCCCTTGTCAAAAGCACCCACACCGTCACCATGGGTGGAAAGATACAGTGAAACATGGGCCACGATGCTCCGCTCACCAATGGCGTCCCGCATGGTGCGTGCCGAAGCCACGTCATACAACTGGCCAGTGGCGTCTTCAAGAATGGAGGTCTGGGAAAGGATAGTCGGATCAACGAAATTTTCCAGAACCACCGCCTCATTTTCGGAGAGCGGAAAATCCGCGACAGTGGAATGCACCCAGTTGAGCCGCTTGAGCGTCATTCGCTCGGCCGCCAATTCCCTGATGCGCTCCTGCCGCGCCGGTTCATCCATACCTTTCGCCTGCTTCTGCGACAGAAGCCGCAGCCGCATGAGCTCGTTGGTCAGGTTGTCCTCATGATCGCGAACCACGCTCCGAAGCGCCTTCTTGAGCAGCGCGGTCAGCTCTTCATCCTTTTGAACGCCTTTGCTGCGTACCGGCTGCAAACGCAAAAATTCCAGAACCCTTCCGGCGTCCACCACACGCTTCTCAAGCGCCTTTTTCCGGGCCTTGAGCAATTTGCCCTTGGTGACAAGCGCCCAGGCGAATTCCCGCATTCCGGCCTGCGCACTCGACTTGCCCGACGTAGCCACGAACATGACCGACCGCTTGGACCGGTGCCAGGAGAAATATTCCGCCATGTCCATGAGGGTGGCAATGGACACGGCTTCGCCAGCGCCCGGAGCCTGTCCGGCAACCCGCGCGGTGGAATCATAAAAGGCCTCGACGATGATCGTCTGCTTCGACAGTTCAGGATCATTGCCTTTGACAAAGCAGTACAGATTTTCGCCGCGCACACTTCGCCATGCCGCCTTGGACGTCAACCGAACCTCAGCCAACCGCCCCGGTCCCGCCTTGATGAATCCCGTACCGAATACGCTCTCGGCCCGCTTGCGCGACATCCAGAACATAGGCAAATCGACCGGCGTCAACTCAAACTTGGAATGGAACAGCGCACGCGGCACCTGCCCGCCATCGCCGCCCTGTCCCACAAAAACAACCGCACGCGCACCGAGCATGGCCGCGTTGTTCCAGTTCTTGCCGGAATCCATGTCCATGAGCACCACCGCGCCCTGCACATCCATTCCGTTGAAATCGCTGACCCGCCCCTGCCGGACATAAATCAGCGGTCCGTCGAGTCCCGGTGAACCGATCGCCCCCGGCGACAGCGCGTTGCTTCGAAGCTGGCGAAGCGTAACCACCCGGTCCACGCCCTTGACAACCATTTCCGCACCGCCCGCCACGACAACCGGCACATGAAAGGACTGCCGTCCCATGGTGGCGTCCGGGAAAAGCGTTTTCCACTTCGCCTCGACCATGTCAGCGGCTTTGGCCGCTCCGGGGGTGCCGATGGAACGGTCACCGAGAGTGGACAACCGTCGCAGAAAATCCGCACCGTCAGCAAACGCCGGAGTCGCTGCCACGAGAAGGACAGCGGAAAGAAAAAGAAATTGCAGTCCGCGTCGCAGCATGGATTATGCCCCGTCCCCGTTCAGCCTGTGGCCGGTCAGTTTCTCGCCGATACCGCCGATGGAGATGTCGAGTTCCTCACGCCTTTCCACACGGTCCACCATGCCGTCACGCACCCAGACCACGCGGTCGGAGACATTGAGCATTTTGTAGTCATGTGTCGCGGAAATGATCGTCACGCCCCGTTCGCTGGAAAGCATCTGGAGCAGTTCGATGATCTCCTCACCCGTGGACAGGTCAAGGTTGCCGGTCGGCTCGTCAGCCAGAATAATGGAAGGATCGTTGGCAAGGGACCGGGCCACGGCCACACGCTGCTGCTGCCCGCCTGACAGCTCCAGCGGCTTGTGCTGGAACCGGTCGCCCAGACCGACCAGCTTGAGCAGCTCGATCCCCTTGTCCTGCGCATCGTCCGCGTTCATGCCCGCAAAGGTCATGGGCAGGGTCACGTTTTCAAGCGCGGTCATCACGGGGATGAGATTGAATGTCTGGAAAATATACCCGATCTTGCGGTTGCGAAGCCACGCCAATTCATAGGCGTCGAGCTGTGAAATATCCACCTCGTCGATGAACACCTTGCCGTCGGAAGGCTTGTCCAAACCGCCGATCATGTTGAACAGGGTGGACTTGCCGGAACCGGACGGCCCCATGATGGACACATATTCACCGGAAAAAATCTCCAGATCCACGCCCTTGAGGGCCTGCACTTCCATCTTGCCCATGGTGAACGTCTTTGTCACGCCGATGACGCGGACGATGGTGCGTTTGTCTTCACTCATGATATTCCTTCAAAACGCTTGTGCCGGAGCAATTCAATAAACAATGTCGAGAACAGGGCAGAAGGACATGTTACAACCGCCTCAGTGTTCAGCCCGAATGGCATTGATGGGAGCCATGCGCGCCGCCAGCAATGCGGGATACAGGACGCCGACAAGACTCAGGATGCAGCCCGCAAGAACGGCGATGCCCACCGACCCGAACACGTCGGCAAGCGACACGTACCCGACCGCCTGCGCGCCGAAACGAATCCAGCCTGCCAGCAGGGAAAAAATGCAGCCCAACACCGCGCCTGCGACGGCCCCGACCAGCCCCTGCATGGCGGCTTCCAGCATGAACAGCCGAACGATCATGGAATCGAGTGCACCGAGACACTTCATGACCCCAATCTCGGAAAACCGTTCGGTCACGGACATGAGCTGTGCATTGATGATGCCCACCGTACAGACGAGCAGCGACAGAATGACGATCCACCGTTCCTTGGCAGACATGGCGACAACGCCCTGTTCAAGGTTCACGTCATATCCGGCTGCCAGCAGTGTCCGCGCCGCCTTGGCTCCGCCCTGCTGCAACAGCCCGGAAGCAACATCGAGGTTGACGAGCACGAATGCCAGAAACGAAACCGCCAGCACCAGACTGGAAATCGTTATCATGGACCGGAAAAAACGTACCCGCAGGCTCTTGAAACTGATCTCAAGCGACTTGGCGAACGGCAAGGTGATAAGCCTGTCGATCCGTTCGTCGGGACGATCCATTATGGGATCGGATGCACTCATGTCGTATCCTCACTCAATAACCGGCTGATTTTCCATATTCTCATTACACTATGCGGATGCGCCACCCATGACAAGGCAAAATGAGCATGTAACAGTTGGATTTTGCTGAATTGACGAAATTTATAACAGGTTGATACGAAGCGGAACCAGTGCAGGCGTTTTCGCCACAATACCGAGGCAGGCATCAAGGAAATACACCGCGGCATCGTTCATGCGCTGATGGTGCAGCATGACGCCGATACGCCCGTCCCGCACACCGATTTCGAACTCCCGCAGCAACTCGTCCATCCCCTCGGCAGGATCGGCCTCACTTCTCGTATGCAGGTCCACATTGATGGGGATGTCGGGCAGGGAATCCGGAAGCGACACCTTTTTCTGCTCCCCCGCAGAACGGGAAACCGCAGTGAACCCGAGTTCTGCGAGTATTTCGCCCGTCTCCGTATCGAAACGGTTCCACGGAGGAGTGAACACAGGACGGAAATCGTCGCCCATGATCGATTCGAGTTTGGCGCGGCCCCGCGCGATATCAGCCTTCTTTGCGGCACGGGAACGGTCCGTGCCGAATTCGCCCTTCTTGCCGCTCATCTGGTGGTTGACGTGCCGCCATCCGTGCTGATGCCAGCACCAGATGTCAGCCCCTTCACCCCACGACTTGAGCGTCTCCCACCGGGATACGCCGAGCCATGCCGGGGTCACGGCCATGTGCAGCGGAACAGAGTGGGCGCAAAATACGTCCATCATTTGGCGGCACTTGTTGCCGGGGATACCGATATCATCAGCCCGAAAAAATATTTCAGTACCGGCAGGGGCCTCGGACAGAATGGCGGCAAGCCGCTGCGCGGCATGGTCGAGTGCTTCGGCAGACAGTGCCCAAAGCGGGGAAACAGTATTTTTGACAATCATGATGGACGGATGAGTAGCACATGTTCCCGGCAGGTGGCAAAGCGCCTGCCCGATTCGATTTGCAGCTTTTTTTTCGGCAGGGAAAGAAAGTTTGGCACCAAACTTGATTATTCACCCGGCAAATGGAAATTATTTCCTTACCCGAATAAACAATAAGGCTGCCTCAGCAAGGACCGCACTGTGAAAACCAGACATCTCATCATCGGCGCAGGCCCCACCGGCCTCGGCGCGGCACATCGGCTCAGGGAACTCGGCATGGACGACTTCATCGTGCTGGAGCGGCACGACCATGCGGGCGGTCTGGCCGCCAGTTTCAAGGACGATGCCGGATTTACATGGGACATCGGCGGCCATGTGGTCTTTTCCCATTACGACTATTTCGACGATCTTCTGAACTCCCTGCTGGGTGACGAACGCCTTGAGCACGAACGCGAATCATGGGTGCGCTCATCCGGCACATGGGTCCCGTATCCGTTCCAGAACAACATCCGGTACCTGCCGCGTGAAGCGCGATGGGACTGCGTGCAGGGGCTGCTTCCGGGCAACCGTCCCGAAGAAAAGCCCGAAAACTTCGGCCAGTGGATCAACCACATTTTCGGTGCGGGCATCGCCAGACATTTCATGAATCCCTATAATTTCAAGGTATGGGCCACGCCGCCTGAACTGATGCAGTTCGACTGGATCGGCGAACGCGTCAGCGTGGTTGACCTGAAGCGCACACTCAAGAACATCATCCTCGAACAGGACGACGTGGCATGGGGACCGAACAACACCTTCAAGTTCCCGCTCTACGGCGGCACCGGCGAAATTTTCCGCCGCCTCGCCCGCCGGATCAGGGACCGCATCGAGTACGGCCAGTCTGTAGTGTCCATCGACGCGGAGAAGAAGATCGTCACCACGGACACCGGGCTTGAAGTCGAATACGAGACCCTGCTCAACACGGCACCCGTGGATATTCTCGCCTCACAATGGCTCACGGAAAAAAATGACGCCATGGTCGACGCGGCAAACGACCTGACCCACAATTCCGTCCATGTCAGCGGTGTCGGCCTCGACGCAGGAGAAGCGGCAAAACGCAACTCCCGCTGCTGGATGTATTTCCCGGAATCGAACTCCCCGTTCTACCGGGTGACGAATTTCCACAACTACTCACCCAACAACGTGGCCCGCCCCGGCGAACAGCTGGCATTCATGTGCGAGACATCCTTCTCGCAGCACAAATCGGAAAAGGTTGATGAACTGATGGACCAGACCATAGACGGTCTGGTAAATACGTCCCTGCTGGATGCGTCCGAAGTGGACGACATCTGCACAAGGTGGGAGATCGCCGTGGATTACGGCTATCCCGTGCCCTGCCTGAAGCGCGACGGCGCGCTCAAGGTTATTCAGCCGAGACTGGAAGAAAAGGACATCTATTCCCGCGGCCGGTTCGGCGGCTGGAAATACGAGGTGTCCAACATGGACCACTCGGTCATGCAGGGCGTGGAATGGGCTGAACGCATGGTCACCGGCACCCCCGAAACGACCTACAATTGGGACTGATATACATGAATACTGACATTTTCGCCCAGCGGCGCGAAAACCTCAAACGCTCCCTCAAAAAAAAGGGACTTGAGGCGCTGCTGGTATCGCACGCGGCTAACCGGTATTATCTCAGCGGCTTTGAACTGCACGACGCCCAATGCAATGAGTCGACCGGCTGGCTGCTGGTCACGGCGGACGGCGAAGACTTCCTCTTCACCGATCCGCGCTATACGGACGCTGCCAAAAAGGTCTGGGATGAGAACAACCTGTTCATCTACTCGACGGACAAGCACAAACTGGTAACCCAGGTCATGAAGGACAATGGCATTGAGTCCATGGGCATCGAGCCACGGGCCATGCATCTGTTCGACTACGACAAACTCTACTCCCTGACCAAGCTCTACTCCACCACCGATCTGGTGGAAAATCTGCGCGTCATCAAGGACGAGGACGAAATCCGCCGCATGGACGCGTCCATCCAGCTGAATCACGAGCTGTTCGAGTACATCGAAGGCCAGCTGATTCCGGGCCGCACAGAAGAGGAAATCGCGTGGGAAGTAGAAAAATTCTTCCGCGAACATGGAGCCGAGGAACTGGCCTTCTCCACCATCGTGGGCGTCGGTCCCAACGCGGCCCTGCCCCACTCCATTCCCGGCAAGACCAAGCTCCGCGAGAATGATCTCATTCTCATCGACACGGGCTGCCGGTTGCAGGACTACAACTCCGACCAGACCCGCACCTTCTGGGTGGGTGACAAGCCGTCTGACCGTTTCAAGGAGACCATGGCCCTTGTCCGCGCTGCACAGCAGGCCGCCATCGACATCATCCGTCCCGGCCTGAGCTACAAGGACGCCTATTTCGCGGCCTACAACGTGTTTGCAGAGGCTGGCGTGGAACACCTGTTCACCCACGGCCTCGGCCACGGTGTCGGCCTTGAAACCCACGAACCCCCGAGCCTGAGCCGCGCTGCAAACGGCGTGCTTCAGGAAAACATGGTGGTCACTGTGGAACCGGGCCTCTACGATCCCGAATGGGGCGGCATCCGCTGGGAATATCAGGTGCTGGTGACCAAGGATGGCTGCCGGACCATGTAACTGCGAACGGCGGAGGTGGAGTCAGAAGATGAAACCGCCGTCGACAAAGAAGAGATAAAAACAGAATGTCCGTCCAGCAATTGGACGGCCATTCTGTTTTTTTCGATTGTCAAAAAGACAAAAGGGAAATTCATGGCTCATTGTGAGGCGATGAGCGGATTTAAAATACAAGAGTCAAACCAGACAGGCTAAACCGCCACTGACCGTCCTTTCTCACGGATATTCGGGTACAGTTTCCCTCCGCCTCCCCAAGATCAAGAAATATACTTGATTTAACGGCATGGTCATCACTGAAAGAAACGAACATTACCCATTCCCCGTACAAGGTCTCTTTTTCCCAGACCTCACTCGCGGCATCAGTCGCACACCGGTCGGTTGATTCCCCACATTGGGAATACACTTCGCTCCTCTCCATGCCGGGGTCGACAAATAGCCAGGAAAAAGGGACAGTAACTGCAACAAGAGATACGATGGCAAACAGTTTTGCAAAAATAAGTTTCTTTTTCATGATCGCTCTCCACAATGTTGTAAACATGAATCTATATCGATTATTACATAAAACACAAACTATTATCAAGTCGGGTTTGAGCCCATCCCAAAAGGGATAACCTGGAGGGGTGACATTCTTTTTTGAAAGGCGGGAAAGGCAATAAAGACAAAGAGCCGTCCCGGCGGGGTTCTTTTTTGGCTGAGCCGCCACAAAAAAGAACCAAAAAATGTCGGCTTTTCCTTGGCTTCACCGCCTTGTATCATCGGAGCCAAGAATCTGATCAAAACGGGCCGCTCCCGAATCCAGTCGCCGTGGACGGCTCCGGATTCGAAGAGCCGCGGCTTCCGTTTTGTCAGCTTCTAAGCTCCAAAGCTAAGGGCTAGTGCCGGTCTTTGTGTGGGAGATTGAATTAAAGGCAAGCCAATCAGACCTCACCGATCCTAGAAACTGACCAAACAAAGGCTGTGGCTTTTTCGAATCACGGAGCCGCTTCGGCGACTTGATTCGGGAGCAGCTTGTTTGGATCAGATTCTTGGGCCGGTGAGAGTCCGGCGGGTAAATCAAACGAAAGCCGCGTTTCTTTGGTTCTTTCTTGGGGCGGCCCAGCCAAGAAAGAACCGCCGTCCGCGCAGGACATGGAGGGAGCGAAAGCGACTGGCTTTTTGCCTTTCCTCTTTTGCCTTTTCCTAAAAAGAAAAAAACGACGCACACTGTCCCAGCATGCGTCGTTTTGAAATAGCTTTTACTTCCCTCTAAAAACCTTTCTCAAGCGGCGGCCAGACAAGCGCGTATGTGCTTGGCTCGATGTCCGCCTTGGGCTGTTCCGCGCAGGGACGGCCTGCCACGCGCAGTTCGACGTGGCGATCCTTGATTTCGAGACGGTTCTCGGCAATCCACTGGATGGCCTGCGGGAAAACGCGGTGTTCGAGCTTGAGAATCCGGGGGGCGAGGACGTCGCCGTCTTCACCGGCCTGACAGGGCACGGCGGCCTGAATGATGACCGGGCCGTGATCCATCTGCTCATCCACAAAATGCACGGTACAACCAGAAATCTTCACGCCGTAGTCAGCGGCATCGGCCTGTCCGTTAACGCCTGCGAAGCTGGGCAGAAGCGCGGGATGGATGTTGATGACGCGGTTTTCGAATGCGCCGAGAAAGACGGGAGTGACGATACGCATGAAGCCCGCCATGACCACGATGCCGGTTTCATCGACACCGGCTTCACGAATGGCGTCCACCATTTCCTGATCAAACGCCTCGCGGGACGGGTAATCGGTATGCAGCAGCACCCGGTACGGAATGCCGTGGCGCTTGGCGCGCTCAAGACCGTAGGCACCGGCCTTGTTGGAGACCACGAGCTTGATCTCGGCGTCGAGCACCCCCTGCTCGATGCGGTCGATGATGGATTGCAGATTGGACCCGCTTCCGGAGACGAGTACGGCGATGGGCAGAGACATGAGCGCTCCTTGTATGGCCCGCATGGGCCGAAAAAATGTCGGCACACGAAAACGGTTTCGCGTCCGCCCGAACTCGTTGCCTCAATCCGGCGCGATTGGCAAGGGCTTGGAAGGAAAAATCAGGAAGCGGGCAGATCGCCCAGAAGCCATGTTTCAGCTTCCTCAGGAGTATCAAAGGCAAGCACCATGAAACCGCGATTGCGGGCCACAGTCTCGAAATAATACAGGAAATCCCGGCGTTCCGGCGAAGTCACCACGGCCCAGCGGCTCCCCCGGACCGAAGCGGCCAGCTCCATTATCCGAAGCGCGAATTCCGGCTTCTGGCTTATGTCGAAATCCCCGGCCAGATGCCGATGATCCACAAGCACTCTTTCCAGCCCTCTCTGATAGACGTCATCCAGCATACGGCGAATGTAATCACCGAGTTCGTCAAGCCCCTCGATAACACCTTGCGCAACGACTAGCCCGTAGCCGTCCATTATTTCCAGATCGTACGTCACCGCCATGCGGATATCCTCATTTTCTTAAGAATATCGCGTTTGCCAGCGGGGGACAAGAAGATATGACAATACGCTGAACAGGCACCCGCAATATGCAAACCATCAGAATACAAAAAAGGGCCACCCGATTTCGGGAAGCCCTTTTCATTTTTGATATGACGCCGATTCTATTCAGCGGCTTTCACCAATTCCTCGACAAGGCCGGGGATGGTGTAGTCTTCGGGTTCGATGTCCGGGGTGAAGCCGAAACGCCTGACCGTGTCGCTTGTGATCGGCCCGATGGAGGCGATCTTCACGTCAGGGTACTTCTTGAATGTGTCGGGAGAGACCAATTCGAAGAAGTTTTCCACCGTGCTGGACGAGGTAAAGGTGACATACTGAATCTCGTCGTTATCCATGGCCGCGACGATCTCGTCGCCAGACGCCTGAACAAGACGGGTCTCGTACACCGGCAGGACTGTCACGTTGCAGCCTGCCTTCTTGAGTTCTTCGGGCAGCACTTCGCGGGCGATTCTGGCACGCGGAATAAGCACGTCGGAACCCTGAACGCCGAGCTTGAGCAGGCCGTCCACCACGTGTTCGGCAACGTACTTCTCGGGCACGAAATCCGGGATGATACCGCGATCCTTCAGGGCGTCTGCGGTAGCCGGGCCGATGGCCGCCACCTGCATACCGCCGAGAATGCGGGAATCCAATCCGATCTGGCTGAGCTGTTCCCAGAAGAATTTCACACCGTTGACCGAAGTAAAAATCACCCACTGGTAACGGGCGAGCTGCAGAATCGCGGTCTCGACCTCGTTGTAATCGTCGAGATGCTCCACGGAAATAGTGGGGAATTCATGCACGCACGCACCGTGGCCGCGCAGAATGTTCACCAGTCCGCTTGCCTGTTCGCGGGCGCGGGTCACGACGATGCCCTTGCCGAGCATGGGTTTTTTCTCGAACCATGCGAGCTTGTCATGCAGAGAGCAGACACCACCCACGATGATGATGGAAGGAGCCTTCCAGTCACGCTCTTTCGCTTCGGCGGCAACGTTCTCCAGCGTGGAGACAAATGACGTCTGGTTGCAGCGGGTGCCCCAACGGACAAGTGCCACGGGAGTGTCGGCAGCACGGCCGTTCTTCATCAGGTTCTCGGAGATCATGGGCAGGTTGCCCACGCCCATGTAGAAAACCAAAGTGGAAGTGGACCGGCCGTAGACTTCCCAGTTGTGGCCGGATTCGCCCTTGGTCGGGTCCTCATGGCCGGTGATGAAACACACGGACGTGGTGTGGTCGCGGTGCGTCACCGGAATACCGGCATACGCGGGAGCGGCCACGCCTGCGGTGATGCCCGGAACGACTTCGAAGTCGATACCGGCTTCCACAAGCTCCTCGCCCTCTTCGCCGCCGCGTCCGAAGACGTAAGGGTCACCGCCCTTCAACCGGCAGATGCGCGAACCGCTGCGGGCCTTCTCAATGATGAGTTCATTGATCTTGTCCTGCGGCAGGGTGTGATCACCACCCTTCTTGCCGACATACAGGATTTCACACTCCGGCTTGCACCACTTCAGAAAGTCGGCGTTGGCCAGATAGTCATAAATCATTATGTCGCACGTTTCGATGATCTCTTTCGCGCGAAGTGTCAGCATGCCCGGATCGCCCGGACCTGCACCGACGAGGAATACGTTTGCCATTTTTTGCCTCCGGCGGCCTAAGAACCCTTTGTAAAGGGTTCTTAGGAATCTCCTAAACTTTTTGTCGCGGCGCTGAGGGAATGTGCGTTTGCGAAAGTCCCGTAATGCGCCAGATTTGTTATGCGTCTGTCAAAAACAAAACGATTCGGCTAAAAAACTATCCCATCACGCTCTCAAGGCGTTCCTTGAGCTGTGTGAGTTTGGTCTTTTCTTCTTCCATCTCGGCGAGCTTCTCCTTTTCCTTGGCGACAACGGCCTCGGGCGCGTTGTTCACGAAGCCGGGATTGGAAAGCTTGCCTGCCACGCCCTTCATGGTCTTTTCGAGCTTGGTCAGGTTCTTGTCGAGACGGGCGAGTTCGGACTCGAAGTCCACCACGCCTTCCAGCGGAACCGATATTTCGTTGCCCTGCACGACCGCTGCGCCGGAAGCCTTGGGAGCCTCGACATCGGGACCGATGGTCACCGACTCGATGCGGGCGAGGGACTGAATCAGATTCATGTTCGCTTCGAGAACGGCCTTGTCCCCGTCGTTCGCGGTCTTGATGAGCAGGTTGAGCTTCTTGGCAGGCTCGATGAGCAGTTCGGTGCGGATGTTGCGTGTGCCGGACACCACGCCCATGAACAGCTCCATCTCCTTGACCGAGTCCGGATTCAGGCAGCTTTCGCGCGCTTCCGGGAACGGCAGGGTGGCGAGGTCTTCGGGGCGATCGTCGCCTGCGGGCCTCGGCAGCACGGACCAGATTTCCTGCGTGATGAACGGGGTCACCGGGTGGAGCAGCACCATGATCTCGGACAGCACGGTCCAGAGCACTTTCTGGGTGGCGGCCTTGGCTGCCTCGTCCTCGCCGTACAGGGCGGGCTTGATCATTTCGAGATACCAGTCGCAGAACTCGGACCAGATAAACTTGTACAGCGTCTGGGCGATTTCATTGAAACGGTATTCCGTGGTGGTCTCGACAATGGTCTTCTTGACCTCTTCGAGACGGTGCAGAATCCACCTGTTGGCAAGGCCCTCGGCTTCGTCCAGTTCAACGGCCGGGATTTCATCCGGCAGATTCATCATGGCGAAACGGGTGGCGTTCCAGATCTTGTTCATGAAGTGCTTGTAGCCCTCGATGCGCTGCTCGGAGAGCTTGATGTCGCGGCCCATGGCGGCGAAGCTGGCAAGCGTGAAGCGCAGGGCGTCGGCACCGTACTTCTCGATCATGTCGAGCGGGTCGATGACGTTGCCCGTGGACTTGGACATCTTCTTGCCCTTCTCGTCGCGGACAAGGGCGTGGATGTACACGTGATCGAACGGGACTTCCTGCTTGAAGTGCAGCCCCATCATCATCATGCGGGCAACCCAGAAGAACAGGATGTCGAAACCGGTGACCAGACAGGAGGTCGGGTAGTACTTGGCGAGTTCCGCGGTCTCATCCGGCCAGCCCATGGTCGAGAACGGCCAGAGCGCGGAGGAGAACCAAGTGTCGAGGACATCCTCGTCCTGAATGATGTTCTTGGAACCGCAGGAGGAGCATTCCGTGGGATCGTCGATGGAGACGGTCAGTTCCCCACACTCCTCACAGGTCCACGCCGGGATGCGGTGGCCCCACCAGATCTGGCGGGAAATGCACCAGTCGCGGATGTTGTCCAGCCACTCGTAGTACGTCTTGGTCCAGTGTTCCGGGAAAATCTGAGTCTGGGCCGGGATGGCGGCGCGCGCCTTTTCTGCCAGAGGCTTCATGGACACAAACCACTGGGTGGACACATGCGGCTCGATCACGGATTTGCAGCGGTAGCAGACGCCCACGGAGTGATCATGGTCAACCACTTCCACGACAAGGCCCTCGGCATCAAGGTCCGCCATGACGGCCTTGCGCGCTTCCAGAACGTTCATGCCCTGATACTTCTCAGGCGCGTTCTCGTTGATCGTGCCGTCCTCGGTCAGCACGGAAATGACTTCCAGATCGTACTTGCGACCCAGTTCCCAGTCATTGATGTCGTGGCCGGGGGTGACCTTGAGGCAACCGGTACCAAACTCCATGTCAACGTAGGAGTCGCCCATGATGGGCAGTTCCTTGCCGACCAGCGGCAGGATGACTTTCTTGCCGATCAGGTGGTTGAAACGGTCGTCCTCGGGGTTCACGAACACGGCGGTATCAGCGAGCATGGTCTCGGGACGGGTGGTGGCGATCACCAGATGGCCGGAGCCGTCCGCAAGCGGATACTTGATATGGTGGAGCGCACCGGGCTTATCCTCATGTTCGACCTCGTCGTCGGCCAGAGCGGTGTGGCAGCGGTTGCACCAGTTGATGAGGTAGTCGCCCTTGTAGATAAGTCCGTCTTCAAAGAGTTTGACAAACACTTCGCGCACGGCCTTGGCACGCTGGTCGTCAAAGGTGAAACATTCGCGGGTCCAGTCCACGGATGCGCCGATGCGGCGAATCTGGCTCAGGATGTGGCCGCCCTTTTCCTCTTTCCAGTTCCAGACGCGCTCGATGAACTTCTCGCGGCCGAGGTCGTGGCGGGTGAGGCCTTCTTCCTTGAGCTGACGCTCGACCACGTTCTGGGTAGCGATACCGGCATGGTCCATTCCCGGAATCCACAGGACGTTCTTGCCCTGCTGCCGATTGAAGCGGCACAGGATGTCCATGATGGTCAGGTTAAGGGCGTGCCCCATGTGCAGTACGCCGGTAACGTTCGGCGGCGGAATAACGATGGAATACGGATCACCCGGATCATCAGGATCAGGGGTGAACGTCTTGTTTTCTTCCCAGTGGTTTTCCCACTTTTCCTCGACATCCCAAGGCTCATAGGCTTTGGCGAGTTCTTTCCGGGCCATGCTGTTTCCTTCCTTTATCGTGGCGATGCGTCGGCACTTGAAGCCGACAACCTGAAAATTCGTATAGTTACGCTTGCGCTTCTGTGCGCCCCTTTGTTAGCGTCGGGCTACCCTTGTCAAGAGAGCCGAAGATGTCAAGCATACATATATATTGGGACGAATCACATTTCTGGGGACTGTTGGTCGCCCGCGCCCTTTCGGCGTGGGGTATCCGGTATCGCCTCGTGCGCGGGTCAGAAATAGCCGATGGAGTGCTTCGTGGCAAGTCCGGACCGAATGCGGAGGACGCACCGAAACTGCTCATCGTCCCCGGAGGCCGGGCCAAAGGCAAGGTTGACCACCTCGGTGTACGCGGCATGGACGAAATCTGCGAATTCGTGAACGCGGGCGGCACGTATCTCGGATTCTGCGGCGGCACGGGAATGGCCCTTACCGGCCCCTACAGCCTCGGCCTGTCGCCATGGACCCGCAAGGGGTACAAGAACCGACTGCATCATTTCCTTTCCGGCCATGTGGAAAGCTCGCTGAACACGGATGACCCGATGGTCCCGGACGACCTCGACAGCACGGCCATGCTCCCGGTCTGGTGGCCGGGACGCTTCGACGCGAAAGACGACTCCGTTACCGTTCTGGCTCGATACAACGCCCCCGGCCCCGATTTCTGGGTGGCGGACCTCAATCTCGCGACCCTGCCCAAAGGCACCATGGCCGATTGGGAAAACCTCTACGGCATCAACCTGAATCCGGACTTCCTTACCGGGCTGCCCTGCGTCACAAAAAACGATTTCGGTGCCGGACAGGTCATACTGAGCTACGCCCACCTTGAAACTCCCGCCTCGCCCATGGCGAACCGCTGGCTCGCTCACATTCTTTCCACCGTGCTCGAAAAAACCGTGGACAACAGCCCGGTCCCGGCATGGGACGTGGCCGCCCGTCCGATCGTATGGGATGATCCGGCACTGCTGGAAGCCCGCCGCGCCATGGAAGAAATCATCGCCACCGGAACCAACCATTTTCTGCTGTTCTGGCGCAACCCGTGGCTGCTGGGCTGGCGACGAGGCATTCCCGGCGCAGGCATCAACGCACTATACTCGCTCATATGTGAATCCCAGACAGTCACGCCCAACGACGATACTCTCGCATTCTGGGAAGGCAAAAGCGCACAGTTCCGGGTACTCATGGAACTGCTTACTAACGGCCTTACCGGCTACCTGCTGGCCGAACGGCTGGCCATGACCGTGTTCCACTCCGCCCCGGAAGCAGTCTCCAAGGAAGGGTTGCGCGAACAACGCCGAGCCCTGTTCGGAATCCCCCCTGAACCGGGCGGCATATTCGCAGACCTCGCGGCCCTGCTTGAAGAACTGTACTGGCGTCTTTCATTTTCCAACGTTGAATAATACCTGCCTCCTGACCAGTTCTCAGCGCCTTGCAGAGCAAGTATCACTATGGTAGGTTTTGCTACTACTGGGAGAGGATATTATTGCAGGGCCATCTCTCCACCTGCTCTTCCACTTTCAACAGGATGACCGGCTACCGCCCCGCAACGATTCTTAACGGCAGATAAACAGGCAATGAACAACACAGACGCACTCTTCCGTTTCGCCATGTCTGAAGACGCCATGAAACTGGGCGTCAGCCGTTATTTCCCCCCAAACGGAGGGGAAGAGCCATCAGTGGAACTTCTCCGGCGACAGGTAGCTGAAGCCGGAGTGCAACTCCCCATTGACGAAAACGCCGCACAGCAAGTCATCGACGCCGTCAGCAAGGACAGGGAAATCCCCCGCATCGCCGTGGTCAAAGGCATTCCTGCCCAGGAACCGCAGGACGCTTCTCTCGTGGCGCTGGGAGATCTCGACTACCCGGTCTTCCCCGGCGACCGCTTCGCCCGTCTCCATCCCGCACTCGAAGCCGCTGAAGGCCAGACCATTGACGGCAAGAAGCTCAAGCCCCAAAAAGATTTCAAGCCCAAACCCTTTGAAGTCAAAATGGGGGAAAATGTCGAACACGATCCCCTGACCAACGCTTACGTATCGCAGGTATGGGGCATGGCCCGACTCAAGGACGGCACCATCTCGGTAGACCTGATCCCGCATATTTCGGAAGATGCCATAACCGTCACCGGCAATCTCTACGGCAAGGACTTCAAGGGCCGCGACATCACTCCCGCGCAGGTAGAGAAAGAAATGCGCGATCTGGGTGTGGTCATCGACATAGACACGGACCTGCTGGACCAGAAAATCCGTCGTGCACGCTCCGCAGGCACTCCGCTCATTGATCAAGTCATCACACAAGGCGCACATCCGGTCCCCGGACGCGACGGCTGGCTTGAATATCTCGTCTCCACCCGCGAGGACACCGGCACCGAAGATGAATCAGGCCGCCTCGATTTCCGGGACAAGGGAGCCTACCCGCTGGTCGAACCCGGCCAGATCGTCGCCCGCCTGCACGCCCCCACCTCGGGTGAAGGCGGCATCGACCTCTACGGCAAGACCATCCCTGCCCATGGAGGTAAGGAACTCCGCGTCCACCTCGGCGAAAACATCCTTGTCCACGAAGACAAACGGACCTTTGAAGCCAAGGCGAAAGGCGTCATGGTCATGGAAAGAGGCACCCTGTCGGTAACGGACTGCCTGATTATTCCCGGCAACGTGGACCTCGCATCCGGCAACGTCAAACTGGAGCACGGATCAGTCAAGATTCTCGGCTCGATTCAGGCCGGATTCATCGTCACCGCTCCGAAACACGTCATCGTCGGCGGTTCCATTGAAAGCGCCACCGTGGAAGCGGGCGGCAACATAGAAGTGTCCGGCGGCATCCTCATGCCGGAAGGCGGGAAAATCCGGGCAAGAGGCGACGTCATCGCCAACTACACAACGAACGCGCTCATCGAGGCGGGCGGCGACGTACATATTGCCAACGACATCACCAACACTGAAATCCACGCCGAAGGCCACCTTTTCGCCACCAGAGGCAAAGGACATGTGCAGGGCGGACATATTGTCACGGCCAAGGGAATGTCCATCAACGAGGCAGGGTCGGACCTTGGCGTCGCAACCAATCTCACCGTGCGGATAGACAGCGCCGAAGATGAGCACCTGCGCCAGAAACGCCTCAAGGTCAAGCAGGCCATCACCAAGATAAATGACGCCCTGGGCAACGATTCCGCGGAAGCCATCCTCAAGCGGACGCCACCCAAAAAGCGCGTCGCCGTGGCCGAGGTGCTCAAGCACCGCATCCACCTCATCGCACGCCGCAAGGAAATTTCGGAACAGATCAACCAGATACAACTGGCCAGACAGGAAAAACTGGCAGGCATAAAGATCAAGGTGAACAGATTGCTTCACCCCGGCACAACCATCAAGTTCGGTGCCAAGTCTCACATTGTCGCAAGACAGACAGAATCATCCGTCCTCTACTGGGACGAAAACTCCAGAAATATCGTCACTGCATAAGATCGACTTCCGGTCCGACCCCGTTGACCACCCGAAGCTCATACGCCTGCCGAAGCAGTCGCAATCCGTTTCCATGGCTTCTCGAAAGGTCAAAATACAGTCCGTTTTTCTCGCCATCGAGCGTTTCCACAACATAATGCTCCATATGCACATCCGGCTGCCGGAAATCGACAACGTGCGAGTGTCCTGCCAACTTCCAATCCGTGCCTTCCTTCCCGAACATGCGCTCAATAAAGCTGGTAACAAGGCGCTTTGCCATGGCCCGCGACACGGCATTCACAAAAATGGGTGAATGGATACTGAGTCCATCCCCGCCGAACAGAGAAGGAAGCTCCTTGAGTTCTTCTTCCCTCCGTGCGTCTGAATCTGTCGGATCAAAACGGATATCGAGTTCATCACGCGTCAGACCTATCATGGTGAACCTCCCCTGTTCATGATGACTACAGGCAATGTATCCGCGTGTGTCCCCCAGCCTCTCGGAACCGGCTGCCATCCCAGAATGGATATGACTCTGGTCATGTCAGTGTATCCTTTCTTTCGCAGAACCAACCACGCCTGCTCAAAGGGAGGACGCCCGCCGGAATCAAGCCCCATGCGGATGGCATGGGCAGCGCCCTGCCGTCCGGATGCACGGACGACAAAGGCACCGTTTTCGGAAGAAAGACCAATGACCGGTCCCACATCATGCCTGATCGAACCGGTCGGTTCGCGAAGCCCATTCCCATCGGTTTCGGGCTCAAGAAGATTGTCAAGCGCTTCGCCGACCGGCGGTGGAGTCAGCAGCAGCACAGCCGCCACCCCGCCGAGAGGACGAAGATTTTCATCAACCACCCGTCCTACGGCCTGATACCTGACAGTCATGCGCTCATTGACAAACACCAGCCCCGCCATGACACCCACTATCATGACCGCTATCCCCAGAGGCCTGAATACCCGTTGGAATCGAAGCCTTTTTTTACTCATGCCAAAGCATACCATTTCCGGCACGTCACAGTCCAGAAAACATTGAACCACAAAAGAAAGCTCACTATTTTCAACACTCTGACCGTATTACGACAGAGTGAATAAAACCGAAGGAATGCTTGCACTTTTTACTCAGCAATGGCATGGAACTACTGTGAAAAAACAATGGGGAATTCTCTTTCTTACGGCGGTACTGACCTTTTCCGCGTTCCTTATGCTCCCGACCCGATCTTCCTGTGCGGAGAACCAGAAGGAGTTGGTTTTCGGCATGTCCGCCGCCTTCACCGGTGCCAACAGCGAACTCGGCATCGAGTTCTACCGGGGCCTGATGGCCTACCTCGATTACCTCAATACCAACGGCGGTGCCGGAGGCTGGAAGATTCGAATCACCCCGTCCAACGACGGATACAATCCCGGCCCCTGCTTCCAGAACACCGTTCGCTTCATAGATGAGGATATCTTTGCCCTCTTCTCCTATGTCGGCACCCCCACAACCACACACATTCTCCCGCTTCTTCAAAAATTTCACGACAAGCACCTGTACCTCCTTTTCCCGGTGACAGGAGCACAGCCGCTCAGGACCCCGCCGTTCGGGCAATTCGTATACAATCTGCGTGCCTCGTATTTCGAGGAGACCGCGGGGCTGGTGGATCACCTTGTCGGCGCAGGCCGTGAGCGAATCGCGGTCTTCTATCAAAGCGACGCCTATGGCCGGACGGGCTGGGACGGCGTGAGCCGCGCCCTGAAAAGACATGGGCTTGATATCGTACGTGAAGCCGCCTTCAAGCGGGGGGCCTCATTCGAAAACGACTACGCCAATGAAGTCGCGTATCTGCTGGAAGCCGCGCCGGACGCCATCATCTGCATCGGAACCTATGGTTCCCAAGGCGGATTCATCCGCGACCTGCGCACCACCGGCTCCGACATTCCGGTTGCAGGTCTCTCCTTTGCCGACAGCGACAAAATGCTCGACCTCCTGACTCTGGAAGGACGCCGCACCGGGCTTCCTCTCACCCAGAGGCTCATACAGTCACAGGTCGTACCGTCCTACGAAGACACCTCACTGGAAGCCGTCCGGTTCTACCGCATTCTCATGGACAATTACAAAGGCATGCCAACCCTTTCCGACAGGAGTTACACGCCTCGCCGCTTCAGCTATGTAAGCCTTGAAGGTTTTCTCAACGGCATCCTTCTCGGAGAAATGGTCAAACGAATGGCAGATGATCCCGATCCGGCCCGTATCCCTGAAGTCATCGCCGGCATCCGCGATTTCGATATCGGCATCGGCGTTGATGTGAATTTCGGCCCGAATCGCCATCAGGGGCTCGACAAGGTATATTTCACCACGGTTCAGAACGGTCACTTCAAGCCCATTCTCGACTGGGAGGCGTGGCGCAAATGAAGGCTCCCAAACTATTTCTCAAGCCGCTCCTGTTCATGGTGGTCATCTTCGGCGTCATTGCCGTTGTCACCTCCGTAACCTTCGGCAACCGTCTCAAACGGGAGATGACCCGGGAGTATGAATCCAAGGCCATGGCACTGGCCCGCAGCATGGCTGAATCCGACCTCATATCCATTCTTGAAATGGACGCGGGAACCGTTCAGGCCCGTGTGGGACAATATCAGGCCATCTCCGGGGTATCCTACGTACTGGTATCCGACGAAAACGGCGATATCATCGCCCACTCGTTCATCCCTGACGTTCCACAGACCATCCGGAAACTTGTAACCGAAACCGCAAAGACTCTGCCCGGTGACGAGTACAGAATGCAGTCCCTGCGCGTCAACGATTCGAAACGGTTGCACGTGGCACGCCCCATCCTCAACGGGATCGCCGGCTATGTCCACATCGGCATGGATTCCGAAATCATCGCCAGGAACATTCAGGAGGCCATGGTCGAACAGCAGATCGTCATGCTCATACTCTTCGGGGCGAGCCTGCTGGCCGTGTTCATATTCATCATGAATATTTCCCGCCCGCTCACCCTGCTGTCGGAATACGCAGACCGGGTGGCCCACAAACAATTCGACAATGTTCCGGAAGTCGACTCCAACGACGAGGTCGGCCAACTGGCCCGGGCCATGCGCTCGATGGCGTGGCATATCGCGGAACAGGTCAGCACTCTTGAGGCACGCGTCCGCCAGAAAACCACGGAATTGCAGGAAGCACGGGACGCATTGAGGCAGAAGGTCGAAACCCGCACCAGCGAGCTCACTCGTGCCAATACCCAGCTCAAGATCGAGATGGCCGAACGAAATGTCATCGGAGATGCCCTGCGCAAGGCGGAAAGAAAATACCGCACCATATTTGAAAATGCAGTGGAAGGTATTTACCAGACTTCTCCCAGTGGACGCTTCATGAGTGCCAACCCGGCACTGGCCCGCATCATGGGCTTCAAATCGCCGGAAGAAATGATGAGTTCGGTCTATGACATCGGCACCCAGATGTATATGGAACCGGCTCGACGCAAGGAATTTTTGCAACAGGTTGACAGAAAAGGCGAAATCAAGGCCTTTGTCTCCAAAGTCCGCCGCCGCGACGGGCGCATCATCTGGGTCACGGAAAACGCACGCAAGATCACGGACAAAGACGGCGTCACCATCTGCTACGAAGGATCACTTGAAGACATCACTCTTCGCAAGAAGGCCGAGGATCAGCTCAAACGACAGGCATTCCATGACCCGCTTACAGGGCTGCCCAACCGGGCCCTGTTCCTGGACCACCTTCGGCTCGCCATGGAAAGAGGACGCCGCCGCAAACATCTCTTCGCTGTCGTTTACATGGACCTCGACCGCTTCAAGGTCATCAACGATTCACTGGGCCACGAAACAGGTGACGAACTCCTGCGGGCCGTGGGCCAGGTTCTTGAAACCTGTGGCCGCTCCATGGACACCATCGCCCGTTTCGGCGGTGACGAGTTCGCCATCCTGCTTGAAGAAATTTCCGCTCCGAGAGACGCCATTGCCATTGCCCGCCGGATTCTTGAAGGAGTCCGGCAGCCCTTCAGCATAGGCGGCAATGAGGTCTTTACCTCGGCCTCGCTCGGCATCGTGCTCAAGACCGACGGCTATGACCGTCCGGAATCCCTGCTCCGGGACGCAGACACTGCCATGTACCGCGCAAAGGAACTCGGCAAATCCAGATTCAAGGTCTTCAACCAGAAGATGCACGATCAGGCTCTCAAACTCATGGCACTGGAAACCGACCTCAGACGGGCAGTGGACCTGCGCGAATTCGAGGTCGCATACCAGCCCATCGTCTGCCTTTCGACCCGCATGATCTGCGGCTTTGAAGCGCTGGTTCGCTGGCAGCACCCCAGACATGGGACCATTTCACCCGACAATTTCATCTCATTGGCCGAAGATACCGGACTGATTTACGCCATCGACAATCTCGTGCTGGAAGACGCCTGCGCGCAGGTCAAGCACTGGCAGTCCGTGTTCAGCGAACAATTCTCCGAGAAACTTACCCTGAACATCAATATCTCGGGCAAGCACTTCGGCCAATCCCTGCTCCTGAGCCAGGTTTCCCGCGCCCTGGACAACTCCGGTCTGGAGGCCAGCTCCCTGAACATCGAAATCACGGAGAGCGCACTCATGGACAACCCGTCCATGGCCGAAGAAATCCTCCAACAGCTCAAGACCCTCGGCACCCGGGTCTGCATCGACGATTTCGGCACGGGATACTCGTCCCTGTCCTACCTCCAGAGATTCCCCATCGACGTGGTCAAGGTCGACCGCTCCTTCATCGACGGTGTTGAAGCCGATCAGGACAGTCAGGCCATCGTGCGAACCATTTTCTCTCTCGGCGAGTCGCTCGGGCTCAAGATCGTGGCCGAAGGGGTGGAGACTCCCGCCCAGTTGGACTTCATCGAAAGCGAAGGGTGCAAATACGTACAGGGATTCCTGTTCTACAAACCGCTTTCCGCCACGGAAGTGGACAGCGTACTCGCCAAAGTCGGCAAGGGGTAACGCAAAAACTGTCACCGGACACGGCAGTCCGTCATCAGGAGCGTAGCGTATGGCGATCAAGGATTTCGTAACATGCGGCCTCGAACCCATTGAGGAAGCGCTTCTCCCGTTTCAGGAATTCTTCCGTTCCAAATCCACAGGCGGCCTCCTTCTCATCATCAGCGCGCTGATCGCTCTGGCGTGGGCCAATTCTCCATGGCGCGAAACGTATGTGGCAATATGGGAAACGGAGTTTTCTGTCGGATATGGAACGGCAGCCCTGTCCAAACCTCTGCAACACTGGGTGAACGATGGCCTGATGGCCTTCTTCTTTTTCGTGGTGGGCCTTGAGATAAAACGCGAATTCATGGTGGGTGAACTCTCAACCCGCACACACGCCGTCCTGCCTGTCGCCGCGGCCGTGGGCGGCATGATCGTGCCCGCTCTGCTTTACTCGCTGATAAACATCGGCAGCCCCGGCCTGCACGGATGGGGCATTCCCATGGCAACGGATATCGCCTTCGCCCTCGGCATTCTCGCCCTGCTCGGTGACCGCATTCCCTACCAACTGAAGATTTTCCTGACCGCGGTCGCCATTGTTGATGATATCGGCGCGATACTCGTCATCGCCCTGTTCTACACCCCGACAATCAGCATCTGGTTGCTCGCCACGGCCACAACCCTGCTGCTCATAGCCTACACCGGCAACCGGCTCGGCGTCCGCTACCACGGATTTTACGCTGCCATCGGAGTTCTGGTCTGGCTGGCCGTACTCAAGTCCGGAGTCCACTCCACAGTCGCGGGAGTACTCATGGCCTTTACCATCCCGGCCCGAACCAGATGCAACGCGAACGCGTTCCTGCACAACGCCACCATCATTCTCGAAGACTGCAAGAAAGCCGCTCAACCAGGCGGAACCATATTGACCAACCCATCCATGAACTCAACCCTGCTTTCCATGCAGTACATGGCCGCACGGGCCCAGACCCCGCTACAACGTTTCATGTACGGCCTGCACCCGGCAGTTGACTACATTATCATGCCCATATTCGCCTTTGCCAACGCGGGCATTTTTCTTGGCGGTGATATCGGTCCCATCCTGACGCAGCCAGCCACATTCGGCACGGCCATCGGCCTGCTGATCGGAAAACCCTTGGGCATTGTCCTGTCGGTCTGGTTAATCGCAAAAATATCCGGAGGCTATCCCGGCGGCATGCACCTGCGCCATTTCATCGGCGTCGGCATGCTCGGCGGCATCGGATTTACCATGTCGCTGTTCATCGCGGCACTCGCATTCCACAACTCTCCAGAGTTACTGACCGGAAGCAAAGCCGCCATTTTCGGCGCATCAATCATCGCCGGAACGGCAGGATGGCTGACGCTCAGGGGAGCTCCCGCCCCATCGCCGCAGGAGTGAACCGGGTCTTCTCTTCAAGACAAAATCCGTGTATCATCCCCGAACGCTTTTTGACGATTTCGACCCAACAACAAGAATGAGTAACCTGCCATGACGACAAATAACGACGGCCTGATCGAAGGCGTTTTTTCCATTGAACGCTCGGGGAAAATAGGCACAGGAACCACAGCGCGCCGCGTAAAGCAGACCGCCGTATACTACGCCAAACAGACCGACGAAAATACTGTTCAACTTCAGCTTCTCAATCCCCAGCACGTCCCCATCGGAGAGCCGGAAGAAATAGACCGGGACACGCTCCTCGCAGACTACCTGCCCATGCCGCAGCTTTTCAAGGAAGTCATGGCCAACCTGCGCGCCATGCAAAAATCCATTGCCCGCGGTGACAAATTCCGCAAACGCGGTGAAACCTTCACTGCGGAATATGAATATGCCAACGCGCTCAATCTGGACGAGCAAAACGTCCGGGCCAACTTCGGAATCGGCCTGTGCCTGCTGGCGCGCGACGAAACCGACAAGGCCAAGGAAGTCTTTGACCGTATCGTCAAGATCGACTCCGCCTTTGAAGATGAACACAAACATCTTTTCAACGAGTACGGTATTCAGCTGCGCAAAAAGAAGCTCTACGATCAGTCCGTGGACTATTATGAACGAGCCCTTGAGCTGACTCAGAATGATGAAAATCTCTGGTACAATCTCGCCCGGGCACTGTTTGATCAGGAAGAGTTCTCCAAGGCAGCCGAGGCCGCGACCAAGTGTCTTGAAATCGCTCCGGCTCATCCCGAAGGGAAAAAGCTGCTCAACTACCTCACAAAAAAAGGGCTCGTATAGCGGCTGTCCGCTCTACATGAGTGAGGAACAATGAAAACGATCAAGGCTTTTGTCATTGCAGGGACGCATAGCGGATGCGGCAAGACCTCGGTTTCACTCGGCCTGATGGCCGCTCTGGCCCGGCGCGATCTCAAGGTACAGCCCTTCAAGTGCGGTCCGGATTTCATCGATCCGGGCCATCATGCCCTTGCCTGCGCCCGCAACGGACACCCCGTCCCCAGCCACAACCTTGACGGCTGGATGCTTTCGCAGTCCACGAATATCGATATCTTCAGCCGTTCGGCAGCCAACTGTGACATCGCCGTGGTCGAAGGCGTCATGGGGCTGTTCGATGGGATATCCGGCACCCGCGACGAAGGTTCCACCGGTCAGATAGCCAAGTCTCTGGGGTTGCCCGTCATTCTCGTGGTGGACGCCCGCTCCATGGCCCGCTCCGCAGCCGCCATTGTTTCCGGCTATGCCAACTTCGATCCCGACGTAAATATCGCAGGCGTCATCTTCAACCGCGTCGGCAGCAGCAACCATGCGGAACTTCTCCGGGATGCCATGTCCCTGTTCCCGGAAATCCCGGTCCTCGGGTGTCTCAGACGCGATGAAAACATCGCCACCCCGTCACGCCATCTCGGGCTGGTCACGGCAGAAGAAGAAACCCCGGACATGGAGCGTTACCAACGCCTCGGCGACTGGGTGGAAAGCGGCATTGAAACCGAAAAACTGCTTTCGATCCTGCCGGACGTGGAAGTGAATATCCCGTTCGAACCTGTCCCGGAAATCGGCAGTGTCAGCATCGGCATCGCCCGCGACGCCGCATTCTGTTTCTATTACGAAGAAAACCTGCGCCTACTCCGCGAGGCCGGTGCCCGCCTTGTGGAATTTTCCCCCATCAGCGCCCCGCGCCTCCCTGACGGCATACACGGCCTGTACATCGGCGGTGGATACCCGGAACTCTACGCCTTCGAACTGGGCCAGAACAACAAGCTGCGCCGTGAAATCAGGGAGTTCTGCGAATCAGGCCGTCCGGTCTATGCCGAATGCGGCGGATTCATGTACCTGATGAACGACATCATCACGGGCCGCGGACGGTACGCCATGTCCGGTTTTTTCCCGGTTCGGGCAGAGATGAACGAAAAATTCCGCGCTCTCGGCTATCGGGAAATATCAACAGGAATGGACAGCCTGCTCGGCCCCTCCGGCACAGTGGCACGCGGCCACGAATTCCATTATTCGGCCATCAAGGACGAAATAGACACGGAAGCAATGTCACCGATCTATGCCATGACAGGCAGAAAGGGCGTCATTGACGCACCCGAAGGGTTTCTCCGCAGCAACACGCTGGGTTCCTATGTCCATCTGCACTTCGGCAGCCACCCCGGCATGGCCGAAGCATTTGTGGAAGCGTGCAGGACAGCTGCGGTCAAAGACGAATAGCTCTTCCCCAAAGGACAATTCAGCGACAGGAATCGAGGCCATTGGCATCATGGCCCACTTGTATTACCCTGCCTGCCATGTCAGACACACCCACCGCTCCCCGAAAAGCCTCTCTCAAGGCCCTCCTCTCATGGGCAATGTATGATTGGGCCAACTCCGGTTTCGCCGCACTGGTCCAGACGTTCGTCTTTGCTGCCTATTTCACGCGCGCCGTTGCGGAAAACGAAACACTCGGAACAGCCATGTGGGGCAACATGATGAGCATCGCGGGACTCGCCATCGGCCTCGGCGGTCCGATACTCGGTGCCATGGCGGACAAAAGCGGACGCCGCAAACCGTGGCTCGGCCTGTTCACCGTTCTGTGCATTTCCGCCACCGCCTGCCTCTGGCTGGTGGAACCCGATCCGCTCTTTGTTCCTCTGGCACTGCTGCTGGCCGGAATCGGCACAATCGGTTCCGAATACTCCATGATTTTCTACAATGCCATGCTCCCGGACCTCGCGGACAAGAAATCCATCGGGCGCTGGTCCGGCTGGGGCTGGGGACTGGGCTACGCAGGCGGTCTCGTGCTGCTCATCATCGCACTCTACGGATTTGTGGAACAGGGTGCATGGTTCGGCGTACCGCGCACTGATGCCCTTCATGTTCGGGCAGTCATGCCGCTGACCGCCGTATGGTACCTGCTTTTCTGCCTGCCGATCTTTCTCGTCACCCCGGACACTCCATCCACAGGACTTTCCATCCGGCAGGCCGCAGGCCAAGCGTTCACCCAGCTCAGACAATCATTGCGGGAGGTCCGCAGATACCGCGACATCGCCACATTCCTGATCGCCCGCATGCTGTACAATGACGGGCTAACCACCATGTTCGCCTTTGGCGGCATCTACGCGGCAGGCACCTTCGGTATGGAAGCCAGCGAAGTCATCATCTTCGGCATCGGCCTCAATGTTACCGCCGGTCTCGGAGCCGCCGCATTCGCATGGCTCGATGACTGGTTCGGCCCACGAAAGACCATCCTTGTCTCGCTCGTCGGACTCATCACCTTCGGAACACTCATCCTGCTCGTCAAGACCGTGCTGCTGTTCTGGATTTTCGGACTGGGTGTCGGTATATTCGTCGGACCGGTACAGGCTTCGAGCCGCTCCTATCTGGCACGGGTCGCACCGGCTGAAGTTCGTGGCGAAATGTTCGGCCTGTTCGCCCTGTCCGGCAAGCTGACGTCTTTCCTCGGCCCGCTGCTGGTGGGCTGGCTGACTCTCGCCTCCGGCAGTCAGCGTATCGGCATGAGCGCGATCATGGTACTGTTCGTTCTGGGACTCGCCGGAATGCTATTCGTACCGTCCGCCGTCAAATCAAACAGGGAGTAAACCATGTCGGATTTCCGCTTTGAACTCACGGACGAGGAAAAGTCCTATCTCAAGGAGCTCGTGATCCAATCCATCTCTTTCGGCCTGAATCCGGGAGATGCGTCCGACACCCCGCCCGAACCGCCCACAGACAAACTCAAGGAACACCTCGGCGCATTCGTGACGCTGAAACTCGGTGGCAATCTGCGCGGCTGCATCGGCAACGTACAAGGTTCGGGAGAACTCTTCCGCACCGTCTGGAACATGGCCCGCTCCGCAGCATTCGAAGACCCCCGTTTCCCGCCGCTACACGAAAACGAATTCGAAGCCATTGACTACGAAATCTCCATTCTCAGCCCCATCGACGTCTGCCCGGACCCGGAACTGGTCGAAATCGGACGACACGGTCTCATCATGTCCCGTGAAGGCCGCTCCGGCCTGCTCCTGCCGCAGGTTCCTGTGGAATGGAAGTGGGATCGGGAAACTTTCCTGGCCCAGACCTGCGTGAAAGCGGGACTGCCCCGGGATGCATGGAAAAAAGAAGGAACCACGATTCTGTGGTTTGAGGCCGTCGTTTTCTAGGCACGGAAGGATCGCTTTGCCATTGTGTCGGCAAACTTTTTTTATCCTCAATAATTCAAAGCGACTTCCGCCTCATGCCCCCTGTTCGGGATTTTTTCCTATCGACATAATACCTGAATTTCAGCTACAGTTCAGAATCATTCTCACATAGCACACAGGCCGGGGTTCCCCAAAACCCGGCCCATTCACGTTCGACTGGGTTGTTTGCGTCGGCTGACATACCCGGGAAGAAAATCAAGGAAAGGGTATGTCCGCTGAAACCGCGAACGCTGTCAGCACTCCCACGGTTGCTCCGTCAGGGACCAAGGTCACCAAAATTCCCGGTGTCCAGCTTGCTGTGTCCCCAGGCAAGGATGTGGTCATTCGCATCCCCGACGTGGAACAGAGCTATCGCGGCAAAATCGTCGGATTCGACCCTTATGACTACATCATCGCAAACGTGCGGCTCCCCTCGGCAGTTCGCAAGCAACTGACTTTCGGCGGTCAGCTCATCCTCAAGTACATCCACAAAGGCACGGTCTACGGTTTCAAAGCCGCTGTGCACAATGCCATCACCTCCCCCGCCTCACTCATCTTCTTCGACTATCCCGACCTGATTGAAAAACTGGATCTCAGACGCGCATCCCGCCACACCTGCCGTATCGACGGCATGCTCCACACTCTGGACGGAGACGTGGACTGCATGGTCGTCAATGTCAGCGAAAGCGGCTGCAAGATTTCAGCCCGCGCCGGCAGCAGGGACCTGCTCAAAAAGACCAGCGTGGACGACACCATGGTGGTATCCATGAATCTCGGACATTACGGAATGCTCAAGCTGCCCGTAGCCGTACGCAACAAATCCCTTCAAAAGGGGATCATCTCCATGGGCACCATGTTTTTGGATATTCGCAAAGACGAGGTCGACCTGATTCAGAAATACCTGGATAAGGTGGCACGCCTCACGAGATAGGGAACAGGCATGATAAAGAAGATCGCCATAGATGAACTTCAACCCGGTATGGAAGTTGTCAGGCTTTCCAGCGAAGTGTGGGAACACCTGCCCTTCCTCTATACGGAACCGGGACCGATCACGTCCGAAAAACAAGTGAATCGCATCCGTTCCGAGGGCTATCTGCACGCCTTTATCCAGACAGTCGACGCCGAACCCATGGAAAAGAAACTCGACCGCCTGCTCAGCGAACGCCTGCGGACACCGCCGACAAAACCGAGAGTTCCCTTTGACGAAGAAATCAGAGTAGCCGAGGTGGCCTATAAAAACGCCATCGGTCAGGCACGCCGAATCATTCATGACGTCAAACTCGGCAAAAAGGTGGACTACGAAACCTCTGTTGAAACCGTGGACAGCATTGTGGATTCCGCCGTCCGCAACCCGGACACGCTCCTGTGCCTTTCAAAACTCTCCAGCTATGACGAGTACACCTACGCGCACAGCATCAACGTATCGACCATCGCGGTCGTCTTCGGTGAATATCTCGGAATGAACAGGGATGAGCTTGTGCAGCTCGGCATTGCAGGAATGCTGCACGACCTCGGAAAAACCGCTGTTCCCTCACGCATCATCAACAAACGCGCCCGCCTCACGACAGACGAATTCGACATAATCAAACGCCACCCGCAGTACGGCCACGACATCCTCAAACGGCAAGAGGACATCCCGGCTGAAATCCTGGATGCGGTTCGAAATCATCACGAGAAATACAATGGCAGCGGCTATCCCCGGCAGCGGACCAAGGACGATATCCCGCCCTTTGCCCGCATCCTCAGTCTGGCCGATGTCTATGACGCCCTGACCAGTGACCGCTCCTACAAGGAAGCCATCCTGCCCAACAAGGCCCTCGCCATCATGTACGGCATGCGCGAACAGGATTTCGACCCGCTCGAAGTACAGATGTTCATCAAGTGCCTCGGCATCTTCCCGTCCGGCAGTCTGGTCAAACTCAACACCGGATTCTACGGACTGGTCTATGAATCAAATCCGGCCCTGCCTCTCATGCCAAAGATAAAAATCATCCTTGATGAGGATCTGCATCCCATTCCTTCGGAACTGGTCGACCTTGCGGCAGAACAGGCCGTGGGCAAAGAAAATCTGGAAATACTTGAATGTGCCGATCCGGCATCATACAAGCTCAATATCAGGACACACCTTACACGCAGAAACTGATCTCGGCTGGACAAAGCCTGCCGCATAACGATACACGCAAGGACGGAGATACATATATGATTGACATGGAAATCTGGATCGGACTCATCGGGCTGACGGCCATTCTCTACCTCATCAAATGGCTGCAGGGCCGGAAAAAGAACACGGTATACCGCATCAGCGCCGACTCTCTCAAACGATCCAAGGAAGTGATGCTCACCGTCCTGCCGTTGGTCGAAGACGGAGAAGAAGGCCCCATCGATTCGTGTCGCCTCCCCTATGCCAAGGACAGCGTCAAAAGCGCGGCAAAAATTCTGGCCTACTACTATTGGAAACAGGACAGGCCCGAAGAACTCCTGCGAGTCAAACAGTGCTTCGTGTCTCTTTCCCGATTTCAGGACAGGGACCTGGACCTGATTTCACAGGAAAAACACTGTGAAAGAGAAAAGGCACGCCTCACCCGTGAACTCAACTGCTATATGACGCACTCGCCATTCAAAACCCGCAAGTCAGGGCGTGCGGCATAAAAGGATACTTGTTTCACGCATCCGCAGAAAAGATTTTCAGAATGTCATCCGCAGGCTTTAAGCCCGTGCAAACCTAACAATACCGACTGGAACCAAAGACGCCGAGAGCTATTCTCCGGCGTCTTTTTTCGACACCGCCGTATCCCTCTTCACGTCGGCGATCCGCTCCTTGAGCTTGGCAAGGATATGGTCATATCCTCTGGGAACATGAGGGATCAGGCAGTTGGTGCAGTCCTTCACCCCGCTCTCCAGAATACGATAATTGCCGCCGCACTCATCAAAAAAATACAACGGACAAAAGCAGAACAGGCAATTGAACTCCTCCGGTTTGGAGGTAGTATGGCACGGGAAATACTGACAATCCCGATTACAGAAAAAACGGTGGCTGTTATCCATGGCTACTTGAACTGAACCTGACGCGCAGGCGGTTCGCACTCACTGTCTTCAGGAAACTGACCGAACGGGAACGGCCGCTTGTTTTCGTTCAGCGTGTTGTAGCGCATCAGACGATATCCATACTGGGAAAGATTGTTGGTGAAGACGCGCAGCGGTTCACTGCGTTTTTTCGCGACAAGCAGATATCCATACTGAAACAACACGGCCAACTGGATCAGCAATCCGGTCACCTCGAAAAAAATCATGCACACCAGTGTCACGAGAAAACGTTTCAGGATCGAAGTTCTGTCCGCAGTCGTCGGTTTGTTCACTGTCGCCATATGCTCCTCCTCGGTAGGGTCTTGAAAGATCAGGCTCACACTGTAGATGAAAAAGACGATGAATGCCAACATCCGAGCCGAACATGGCACATAATACCCCTGAGAACCCGCAAAGAGACAGATTCGTCAGCCGTTCACGGCTTCACCGAACAGCGATTATACAGCGTCCACGAACTCGCAGTCCATGGCTCCGTCCTCATCTATCGTAACGATGGCAAGAGAACCGGATTCGCCAAGGGAACCGGGATTGAGCAGCTGCACTCCCTGCACGACAGACCAGTCCCGCCTGTGGGTATGCCCGTAGCAGACGAGATCATAACCGGTCCCGAACGCTTCGGCGACCTTGACCGGAACCTGCGGACGCGGACCCCAGCCATGAGTAGCCCCGACAGTCAGCGGGCCGATCTGAACGGTTGCCATGTGATCGAGCTGGTCAACAAGTTGCGGGTCCCAGTCACAGTTTCCACGCACGCAGATGAACTTATCGTGCTGCATGAAATAGGACCATGCCTGAGGGGAAGTGATGTCGCCGCAGTGGATGAGATAATCAGAAGGACCGAGCCATTTGGCATAGACCTGATCAAGCCACGCAGGGACATCGCCCATGTGGGTATCTGAAATAACGGCGATTTTCATGAAAAATGGAAATGAATTCCGAAGCTCGTCCGGAGTTATTCTTCGACCTTCTTGGCCCGAAAACGAATATATGCGTTGCGCACTGCGGCGTACTTGTCGATGGCACCTTCGGTGATGGCCTCGTATTCGTTGCCTCGAAGTTCCAGCGACAGGTTGTTGACGTTCTTGTACGCCCAGATGCCGCCGCGCTCAATCCAGGTGAGGTCGGTATAGGTCAGAGGGTCGAGGTACATGTCACCGACCCAGCCAACGGATTCACGAATGGAACTGGGACCGAGGAACGGCCAGACCAGATACACGCCATGACCGAATCCGGCCTTCCCGAGCGTCTGCCCAAGCCCGTCGGCTGTGGGTTTCTCAGGAAGCCAGTTGCGTTTACGTCCTTCAGTGACATCAACAAAACCGAGGAGACCGAAGCTGGTGTTCACAAGGAATTTCGACGTCTCCATATAGGCGGCGTCAAACTTGCCCTGCAAAATATTATTCACGAAGCGAACAGGAAAAAGCAGGTTGATGAAGAAATTTCTGACCCACTGGCGGGGCTTGGCAGGAACGAGCCACGCATATCCCGTGGCGACTGGCTTCAACACACCATGAAACATGGCGTCATTGAAGTGGAACCATACCATGTTCCAGCCTTTGAGAGGGTCGGCAACTAGCTTGCCGCTATCAGAATACTCGTCGCCCATATCGTCGAAATCGTCAAAATCAGAGGCGTCGGCAGCGGCTCCGGCCCCCTTCATATCAGAGAACTGGGCTACCTGCACACCCTCTTCGACGTCACCTTCCGACGAAGCAAGAGCGGCCCCCACTCCCAGATAAAGGAGGGCGGCCAACATCAGGCAAACTACAAAACGAATATTCATTCTACTAAAGATCCTCAGGAGTTGGCAGACGGCTCGGCACTTTCGTCCTCGTCATCCTCATCCAGCTTCTTGATCCGTTTCTGTATCAACTTCAACAATTCTTCAGGGGTTCCGTCACTCAAAACCTGAGAGAACTGACTCCGATAATTGGCTACCAGACTCACGCCTTCAGCCACTACGTCATAGATCATCCACTGTCCTCGAACAGTTTTCAAACGGAATTCAACTACAATTTTCTTGTCTTTGTCAATGATTTCCGTGACGACTTTGGCTTTCTTACCCTTGATGATCTCTTTCTTGTACTGAACCCCCTGCCCTTCATAGGCTGGAATCCGCTTCAGATACGTCCGCTCAAGAAGCTGAATAAAGGCCTCTGTCAGGTCGTCCTGCATCTGCTTGGACATCTTGAGCCACGGTCGGCCGACCGAGTACATGGTGACCAAACGAAAATCGATGTACTTCTCTGCGACATTCCGCAATTCAGCAATTTTGGCATCATGCTGAACCGGGTCACTGATATCGGTTTCAGACAATATCTTGATGAGCCTGTCCGCACCTTCCTTGACCCGTTCCTGTGGAGACTGCTCCGCAAAAACCGTGGACGCGGAGACCGCGACCAGACACAGTGCCATAAGCAATACTTTCAACTTGTTCAATATCATACACTCAACCCTATGAAGTCAGACTCTTTAAACCTTCCCAAAAGCGAACTTACTGATAAGATCTTCCAAATCAATTGCCGGATTCGTATCAAACAAAGTGTCCCCCGGTCCAATGGGGTCACCCAGTCCGCCGGGTGCTATCTTCAGATACTTGTCACCGATAAGGCCGTTGGTCTTGACTGAAACAATGGCATCGTCAGTGAGTTCAACCTCTTTATCAATCATCATGGTCACACTGGCAACGGCATCCTTCTGGTCAAGAGCAATGGTCTCCACGAAACCGATCTTGACGCCGAACATCTGCACCGGAGCGTTCACCTTGAGCCCGGAGATATCCGTAAAATTAGCCCGAACCGGATAATACTTGTCAGAGAACATCTGAACGTTACCCAGCTTGATGCTCATGTAGGCAATGGCAATGAGTCCCACGAGGACAAACAGGCCGACAGCAGTTTCTTTCTTGAACTTGAACATCCCCAATCCTTATCGGCTTCCTTATTCGCTCAGAAAATCCGAGCAATTGATCTTCATCATTTTCGAGTCAATCGGCGGCATGGTCAGCCGCGGCGCAGTCCGTTCTTCAGGAGCGCGGTCGAGGAAGCGGCGCAGATAGGCATCCTCGGTTTTCTCAAGCTCCTCAATGGTACCCTGGAACAGGCAGCGCCCCTCACCCAGAACCACGACGAAATCCGCCAGCCCACGCATGCTCGAAAGATCATGCGTGACCACAAGCATGGTCATGTCAAAATGGCGCATCATCTCAAGCAAAAGCTGGTCAAGCTCGGCGGACATGACCGGATCCAGCCCTGAAGTCGGCTCATCACAAAACAGAATCTGCGGGTCCATGACAAGAGCGCGCGCCAGTCCGGCACGCTTGCGCATTCCACCGGAAAGTTCGTTGGGATACAGATCGAGTGCGTGCCCCAGTCCGACCAGTTCAAGCCGATTCTGCACGATCTCCATGATCTGTTTTTCCTTGAAGCGGGTATGCTCCCGCAGAGGGAGTGCAATGTTATCCCTGACCCGCAGCGACCCGAGCATGGCACCGTCCTGAAACAGCACGCCCATCCGTTGCCGGAGGCAGCTTCGCTTGCGTCGCGAGAGATGGCCGATCTCGTGCCCACCCATGAAAATGTCTCCGCTGATGGGAGGCTGCAACTGCAATACGTGCCGCAGCAGGGTGGATTTGCCGGAACCGGAACCGCCCACGACCATGGAAAGCTTTCCGCCGGGAAATTCGATATTGAGGTCACTGACCACAGGGTTACCGCCGTAACCGATGGTCAGATTCTCAAGACGTATGCCGGGTGCGTTACTCATGTTCATTTCCTACCACAGAAGCGACGTAAGAATGTAATCCGCCGCAAGAATGACGACACAGGACTTGACCACCGCATTGGTGGTGGACTGGCTGACACCCTCGGGACCGGCATGACCGGATCGGGTGTGCGTGAAATATCCTTCGAAACAGCAAATGGTGCAGACGAGCAGGCCGAAGATGATTGCCTTGATGAAGCCACCCTCGATGTCGGACCAGTCAAGGGATGACTGCACTCGTGACCAATATACGCCCTCGTTGGCACCCAGCAGCTTGACGCCGGTCAGCCAGCCGCCCCACAGGGCGATGAGGTTGAAGAATGCGGTGAGAATCGGAAAACTGAGCAGGCAGGCCGCCATTTTCGGTGCGACAAGATACCGCATGGGATTGATATCCATGATCGTCAGGGCATCGATCTGCTCGGAGATACGCATCACACCGATCTCGGCAGTCATGGCGGAACCGGCACGGCCAGTCAGCATGATGGCGGACAGCACCGGCGCGAGTTCCCGGACCATGGCCAGAGCCACGCCGGTACCGAGGAATCCGTCGGCACCGAATGTGGCCAGCGCATAATACAACTGCATGCCCATGACCATACCGGTAAAGAGACCGATCAACGCGATGACACTGACGGACTGAACGCCTATGAAATATATCTGACGAATGGTCTTGGAGACCTGCCCGAACCCCGCGAACATGAGCGCAAGAGATTCGAGCATGAACAGGAACAATGCGCCCAATTCATCAGCAACTCTCCGCAACACAGCGGTAGGCATCGGTATGGAAAAAACAGTCCCCTGCGCCTTTTCGGCCATGAACGGCTCCCCTCTTATCAACCTCCGGACGACCTGTTTCGTCCTGACATCTTATCTCAATAACCGGCCGACTCCCGACCATGCAAAGCCACGTCAACTTCCCCGACGGCGCAGACATATGCATATTTTAGGCTCTGTAACCAATCTATGCCGAAACAGCAAGGCTGTTGGCCGTTTAAAACACTTCATCAGGGGAATTTCCCGGTTTTTCACAAAAACTCCGGTTTTTATCCCGCTCCCCTCTGAAATTATCGCGCTACTTCTTTTTGTCCTTACCGTTCTTCCGGGTCCACCATGACGCATCCGGACCGAGGAACCACCAGTCCTTGTGGTCGGTTTTGGCGATGGTTTCGGCAAGTTCACGACCCCATTCGGTCCGCACGCGCTGCACCGCGGTTTCCATCCACTCGCCGGCATACTTGTTGCCGAGATCGAACTCTTCCTTGAGATTCAGAATGAAATCGATCTGATCCGCATCCTGAGCCAGCTTCGCCTCAAGGCTTGCGGTCTCCTCAAGCTCCTGCCAGTAGCCAAGGATGTCTTCCTCAAGGCCGGTGCCGGAACATGCGTGCTCCAAGGCCTGTGTGCGTTCGGACTTGTTGTAAATTCGGTTGACGTAGTTGAAATCCCCGGTGCGCGCCTCATGCAGGTCGTGAAACAGGCACATGTATGTGGTACGCGCCACGTCGGCGTCGGCCATGAGGGCAAGGATATGCCCGACCACTGCCGTACGGAATGAATGCTCGGCAACATTTTCGCTGCCGGTGCCGAGAAACTGGTATCCGGTTCGCGGCGTTTTCCTGAGCATGCCGCATTCAAAAAGAAAATCCGACAGCCGGGTAAGGCGGTCACGTCCCTTGGTCCCTTTCATTTCATATCTCCATATCTGTATGCGCTTGCGCGAAAGTATCATTTCCTCCGGCACGCAACCTTCCGGTCCGGACCGAATTTGAGGCACTCTACTGAAAAACAATCCCGATGGCGAGAGGAAGAAAAACTCGAAAACTTCCTGATCCAGTTGAATTTATAAAAGAACATTTGCATCAACAGTGCTAGGTTTCCTGCTGACGGGGACTGACCGGGAACAAGGAAGAATGATGGCTACAGTATTCAAGACACCGCAAGAAATAAGCGACGCCGTATCCAATGGCCGCCTGACATACAGCAACGAAACAGTGACACGCCTCGACATCTCAAGCGAGGGGTACACATTCATCACCAAAAGCCATGCACTGGCTGGGGAATGGAATGACGATGACAGGCGGACAATGGCACACGCCCCGGGCATGGTCCCGGAAATACGGCGCATGCTCACACACCTGAAAAAGCACAGCGGTCCTCTGGCCATCGAAGACTTCGGCTGGACGGCCAGAGAGGTCAGCCCGTAATCATTTGTCCGGGAACCGCTCCGAGCACAGCTCCCCGGCCGCGCCCCAGTTCTCCTTGTCCACTTCATCGATGATGACCGTCACCGCCTCCAGCGGGCAGTCGAGAATACGCACGGTCTCACGGGTCAGCGTCTCCACCAAATCCCGTTTCTTGTCCTTACTGGTGCCGGACCACGTTTCGACTCTGAGAATGGGCATACTTCCTCCTATGTCCGATAATCCGCGTTGATGGCCACATATTCCTTGGTCAGGTCCGAAGCGAGCAGCATGGTGCTTCCCGGCCCCGTGCCCACGTCGAGATGAATGACGATGTCACGCTCCTGCATGATCGGACCGAGCAGGTCGTCCATGTCACCCGGTTCGGGCGTACCGTTGCGGAACACCAGCACACCGCCGATCTTGAGGACAAGGTCGTTGGCCTTGAAATTCGCACCCGAGTAACCCGCAGCACAGATAATGCGTCCCCAGTTGGGGTCCGAACCGAACAGCGCAGTCTTGACCAGCGGGGAATTGCCCACGGCCCGTGCGATCAGTTCGGCATCTTCATCGGTCTTTGCGCCGGACACCTGAATGAACGCGACCTTGGTGCCGCCTTCAGCGTCCATGACTATTTTATAGGCCAGTTCTTCAAGTACTATCAGCAGGTTCTTTCGCAGCAGAATGTAATCGTCCTCACTCTCAATGGCTACGCCGGACGCGCCGTTGGCAAGCGCCATGACGGAATCGTTGGTGGACATGTCGCCGTCCACCGTGACCCGGTTGATGGACAGGTTCACGCAGTCGGCAAGCATTGCCTGCCACGCTTCGCCGGAGATATCCGCATCGCACATGATGAAGCTGAGCATGGTCGCCATGTTCGGGCTTATCATGCCCGCGCCCTTGCACATGCCAAGGATGCGGACTTCGCCGCCCTTGAGTTCGAAAGACGCCTCAGCCAGTTTGTGCACGGTGTCCGTGGTCATGATCGCCTTGGCAACGTCTTCGGGAACACCCGAGGCATGGCTTTCGGCAAGCGGCCCCATGGCGGCTTCCCACTTTGCCATGTCGAACTGTGCGCCGATCACGCCGGTAGAAGCGGGGAGCAGTTCATCCGCCGGGACACCCAGCGCCTTGGCGGCCAGATTCAACGTCTCGCGGCAGTTGGCGCGGCCTTCATCGCCGGTACAGGCATTGGCCTGACCCGAGTTGACCAGAAAACCGCTCATCCGGCGTCCGTCCGCAAGCATCTCCCGACACTGCAACACAGGCGCGGCCTGAAATTTGTTCGTGGTAAACACACCTGCCGCCACGGCGGGTGTCTCGCTGACAATGGCTCCGAGATCGAGCCGACCGGGTTTCTTGAACGCGGCTTCTGCCGCAGCGAAGGTGTAACCTTTGGGGATATTCATACTCTACTCCGTCTCATTTGATTCATATTGGAGACTCATCCCTTACCCCAGAGAGGCTTGACTGAAAAGGGGGGAAATAGTTGTCACACGCAACAAGAGGGAGTAGGGAAGGCACATCATGGAGCCGTTCATCATCGCCTGCGTCCTCTCGACCTTTTTCGTCGCCGCATTCCTCAAGGGTACAGCGGGCCTCGGCTTCGCAACCACCAGCCTCGGCATAATGGCAAGTTTCGTCGACATGCGGCTCGCCATCCCGCTCGTGGTCATCCCCTCCCTGCTCGCCAACGCCCTTGTCATGGTGGACGCAGGCGGCTTCCGAACGATCTTCCGCCGATTCTGGCCCATGTTCGCGGCCGCGATTCCCGGCCTCGCCCTCGGCCTCTGGCTGCTCGGAGAAAGCGACACAACCCTGCCCCGTGCCGTGCTCGGCGCGACCATGGCCCTTTACGGGGCATGGGGACTGTGGGGCGGCACCATACGCCTATCAGGAAAACCGCGCACAGCCGGTACGATCGGTTTCTTCACGGGACTGGTCAACGGCCTGACCGGTTCACAGGTCATGCCCATCCTGCCGTATCTCATATCGCTCAAGCTCACCAAGGATGAACTGGTGCAGGCGATCAACACGTCTTTCACCATCTCAAGTGTCATCATGCTCTTCGGCCTCGGCAGACTCGGCCTGTTCACCGGAGAAATCGCGCTCATCTCGACCATCGGACTCATCCCTGTCTGCGTGGGCATCTGGCTTGGCGGACGGGTACGCCGCCTGCTGCCCGAAGCGGTCTTCCGCAAGACCGTATTCATCCTGCTCATACTGCTCGGCCTCGGCCTGATCGCCAGAGTCGTATTCATGTAACCGGAACAGCACGTCCGGTTCCTCTTGCATTCAACGCCCCGAATAGGCATACCAAGATAAAGCACAGCAGGAATTCCAAGGAGCACACCATGCGTACACCACTGTTTCGAATAACCCTGACCATATTGACGATCATCGCACTTGCCATGCCGGCAATGGCCAGAACCCTCGACATGTCCAGCGGACAGAAAGTGTACGTGCCGGTCTATTCCCATATTTATCAAGGACCGAAAAACCGCCCGTACAATCTCTCTGCCCTGCTCTCGATCCGCAATGTGGACGCCAAGAACACCATCACCGTGACCGCCATCAAGTATTACAACGACAGCGGCGAAATGGTGAAAAACTACCTCGACACTCCCATAACCGTCCCGCCCATGGGGACCCAGGAAGTGTTCATCCCCGAACGGGACCGGAAAGGCGGTTCCGGCGCCAACTTCACGGTCCGGTGGGAAGGCGGCACCAAGGTATCCGTCCCCATCATTCAGGCCGTCATGATCGGCACGGCCTCGACACAGGGAATATCATTCGTCTGTGACGGCGTGGTCATTGAGGAAAACGATTAGACAAGACGCCCCTTTCCAGAGTGTTGACAAAGTCCATTCTGGCAGGTTGTTGAGAAAGGTTCGAGTGCTAGGCGCGAAAAAAGGCAAGACCGACGCGTACTTCCTGTACGCGAGGGTTTGCCTTTTTTGAAGCAACGACGCAATCGGGCCTTTATCAGCAACCAGAAAAGGCCCGAAGAACACAATCTTCGGGCCTTTCCATTTTCAGTATGTTGATCAGGCTACTTTTCCAGTTCCTTCTCAAGCCACGCCTTGATCGACGGCGTCAATTCGAGAATGCCCTTGATGTCCTTGATCTCCTCACGCAGTTCCTTCACCAGATCATCCGGAAGCCGCTTGGAACAGAGGATGGTGGAACCATAGTTGTCCATACGCATCAGCACGACCTTGGGATGCTCCCAGGTATCCACTGCAAAATAAATGGAATATTCACCGCTGGTGGTAACAGGCGAGCGCATGGCGTCACGATAGTTGTTGTTTCCCCACTCCAGATACAGGGTGACGGCGTCTTCGTGAATCATATCCCAGTTGACTTCGTTCAGCCACTGCTTGCAGGCATTGGTATCTTCGCTCATACGAATTCCTCCATTATAGTTACTATTGTTAAATACATATAACAACGATCCCGGCAGGAGTCCAGACCGGTCTACAAATCAACACCGCCTGATTTGTTATCACGAGCCACCCAGACAAGGTAGGCTCCCCCCATGAGCATTCCCAGCGCGGCCGGTTCCCGCGTCCACAAAGCCCATACTGTCACGAAACCGATCAGCAGCACAAACAGCAGCCGCATCCATTTCCTGAATGTCCACGGGTAGGCTATCCAGTCCTTTTCCCACTCTACCGCCGAAAGCACGAACCGACGCCAGCGGTTTTCCGGCAAATCAGGAAGCCGTAATTCAAAAAAACCCGCACCGAAAATAATCACTGTAGCCGCAAACATCAGGTAGCTATGCATCAGAAGCGTCAAGGCAAAACCGAACAGAGACGCACAATGCAGCGTCCAGTTCCACGGCATACGGTGCCTCTCAAGGGCAAGCGAAAAAAGTTTTAAAGGGGTAACTGACATACTATCTCCTGCTCCCACAGTACCCGCCGAACCATGGGTATTGCAACCCGCTGCCGTATTTTGTAAAAATCACTCAAGGAGAACATTCATGGACGCATATCTCATTTCCCGCGCCGTCTCGGAAGTCGGCGAGAATCTTCGGGTTCACGACAACTTTCTGGCAACCGCCGAATCCTGCACCGGAGGACTGCTCGCAAGCACCCTCACCGACTGTCCCGGCAGTTCCGACTGGTACACCGGATCGGTCGTCGCTTATTCCAATGATGTGAAGACACGCCTTCTGGGTGTCAAACCGGAAATCCTCGAACAGCACGGAGCCGTGTCCGAAGCCGTGGTCCTTGCCATGGCCGAAGGCGTTCTCAAGACTGTCGGGGCCAATGTCTCTGTCGCCGTCTCCGGCATAGCCGGTCCCTCCGGCGGCACTCCCGACAAGCCCGTCGGAACCGTCTGGATGGCATGGGCATGGCCCTCCGGCTCCCGCGCCCGACTGTACAATTTCTCGGGCGACCGCACTTCCGTCAAGGAACAGACCGTCATGGCCGCCATCAACGGCCTGCTGGGTGTGGTAAAATAGCTCCCTGACGTATCAGAACACCTGCGGCGAATACGCAAAAAAAGAGGGAAAACGCTTTCAGGCGTTTTCCCTCTTTTATTTTTTCAATTCGGTCCGAAAACCGCGGCGGCCTGTCTTAATCCACTTTCAGGTCAAGCAGCACTATTTCGGAATAGGCGAGATCGATATCCCGCGGATCGACACGGGACGTCTTGTAAAAACGCGGCGACTGGATGACTTCCACTTCGGCACCGGGACCGTCATCCTCGACAAAACGGCAATCTGCGGCAAAGACGCACTCATCGTCCGGGAGCAGTGCTTCGGCAATATCCCTCGCGCGGGAAGTAAACAGAGGAGGATTGCTGCGATACAGGACATCATAGTATGTCACATCGTCCTTCTTCCGGGTAATGGAGAGAAGCAGCAGGCACTGGGTGCAGCGGGTGGAAACCAGAATGGGGGTAACGTCCAGCCCGAGGTGGTCTTCAACGACCTTTGCCTCCGCAGGATTGGCCCTCATGAGGATCTGGTTGACGTCGACAATGAATTCAAGGTTGTCATACTCATGCCCGTCGCGTCGCCAGACAAACCGTTCGGTCTCAAGCACATCAAGGCCGAGCTTCTTGTAAAAATCAACACGCTTGGGCGAAAGCGAACAAACCATGTAGGTGGTGTCCGGCTCGGAAATGGCCATTCTGACCATGGCGCTGCCAAGCCCCTGTCCCCGGTACTCCTTGAGCACGTACCATGAGGTGAAGTTGACGAATCGCTCAAGTCGCATGCCCAGCGGGCGGGATGAGCAGACATGGCCATGGAAACCGACAATCTTTCCATTGTCTTCGGCAACAATACCTATGTTGTTGCTGTCCATGCACCATGACGGAGTAAAGAGGCGTTCCCATCTTTCCGGCGGAAATTTGCTGTTCATGTTTTCGGAAAGCAGGTTGCAGATAGCGTCGATATCGCGGGGTTCGGCGCGGCGAAGTGTCGCAGTCATGTACTGTCCTCGATTGGTCTAGCGTTCCGGCCAGATATCGGCAGGGCTCATCCATTTCGCTGCGGGATGAGCGGTCGTTGCCGACAGCAGGTCGTCCATGAAATTCCAGGCGTCCCCATCCATTTCCAAATGGTGGGTCAATACGCCGGTAGGCTCATCAAAATCCACACGTCCGGTCCGTTTGTCCGTCAGGTGTTCCACCAGATCGGCTACACATTTCTCGCGTCCCGAAAAAAAAGCCGGCTGCTTTTTCTTCCATTCCAGCAGATCGCAGTGTGCATCCGCCACACGGAGTCCGTCAGGCGGAACAGGCCGCTGACGCTTGTAACTTGCAGAAACACCCCGAAAACCAAGACCCGGCAGACGCGGCAGAAGTTCCGGGGCCATCCGGTTCCACGGAGGTACGACAACGGGAACAAAACGGTCTCCGAAGAGTCCTGCCAGCTTACTCATGCCGGCACGCAAGTCATCAAGCACCGCAGTAACAGGACGATGCAGACCCAGCTCCCATGCCCCGACACCGCCGGACGCATGATTCGTATGGGCAAAGCCGTGCTGAAGCGCCCATGCATGTGGGGCTTCATCAATTCTTTTTGCAAGCGGCTCTTCGGCACGTACAGGAATCACGGCCAAACCGCAAGGCACGGCGTGCCGATCACTCATCTCCAAAAGGACATCAAGCGCGGCGCAGGGGGCCCCGGCGTCATCGTCGCGCCACCACAGGACAGCAGTCTGTCCAGCGCGCGACCAGGCGTCAAGTTCGTCCATGAGAATCTGAAAAGTATCGTGTGTCATCAATGCCTCGGGTTGGAGGTTTACCAGAGGCCGAAGCAAAATGACAAGCCGTGTTCTGGTGTTTTCCGAAAATCCGTGGCAGGACAGCAGTCGAAAGGAGACCCTTTATGGACATGCCGGTCAACAACATCATCTGGAACATGACGCGAAAATGCAATTTTCGCTGTGAATACTGCTACTTTCCGCACGACAATACTCCGGTCACCGAGACGCTGCCTGTCTCGCGCATCACGGACTTTCTTGACGCCACCGGCGAACAGTGGGTCGTGGGACTGACCGGCGGCGAACCGTTCATCTACCCCGGCATGGTCGATATCTGTGCAGAGCTGACGAAAAATCATTTCATCGGCGTGGACACGAACCTGTCGGTTTCGTCAAAAGTCCGCGACTTTGCCGAGCGCATCGACCCGGCACGGGTACAGGACCTGTATGTCGCCCTGCATATCGAGGAACGGGAACGCATCAAGGGAACCGAAGCATTTATCAAAAATGCCCGCCTGCTTCTGGACAAAGGTTTCAAGGTTATTGTCAATTATGTGGTTCATCCGACCCTTGAAGCACGCTTCCATACGGACAAAGAATTCTTTGCCGATCACGGCATCACCCTGACGCCCCGGCCGTTCAAGGGCGAATTCGAAGGACGGCGCTACCCCGAAGCATATGGGGACCGGGCACAAGCCATCTTTGCCGACCACCCCGAGCAGGGCAAAAAGATCGCCTTCAATTTTCAGGGAGTGCCGTGTTCCGCGGGAAAGACATTACTCCGCATGGAACCCGACGGCACCGTGATGCGCTGCCCCGGTGACAAAACCAAACTGGGCAACGTCATGGACAACGTCCGGCTGCTTGACGGCTCCGAGCCGTGCAACGTGAAACGATGTCCCTGCCGGGGAGTCGACCACATTTCCCTGACCACCCTGCAAAAGGCACTGGTGGACGGCGTCCAGTTCGCCGTCGTGGGCGACAATGACAAAGCCTCTGAATCGCTGATCAAAGCTGACGCCCTTTCCCCGGAACACCCGTGCGCACAGAACAACCTCGGCGTACTCGCACTGCGGCGAGGCGACCAGGCCGAGGCCGTCCGCCGATTTGAAACAGCCCTTGCAGCACGACCGAATCATCCGCTGTATGCCGACAACCTGCATCACACACAGGACGACATGCATTTCGATGCCGGCATCTGCCTTGACGTCAACCATCGTTATGCAAAGTAAAGGTGGCCCTGTCCTGAATTCTCAGGTATGACTGCCACGTTGCTTTTCTGGACACGGCGCCCAATCCCCGGTAACGATACGTAATCGCCGGTATGGGGAAGGTGTCCGGCTTATTTTTTGCCGACTCACGAGTTTATGGAATCGAATTCATACAATATCCTGATGTATTCCCATGACACCTACGGTCTGGGACATATACGACGCACCATGGCCATTGCCCGCAATCTGGTGCGTCCCGGCGTCAATATCCTCATCGTCACGGGATCGCCCATAGCCGGACGCTACACCATGCCCGCAGGCGTCGACTTCGTCCGCATGCCCGGCATGATTAAAAAGACCAACACCGTCTACGTCCCGCACTCCATCAAGGTCGATCCCAAAATCGCCATCTCCATTCGAAAAAACATCATCTCCTCCACAGCCAAAGCGTTCAAACCCGATCTCTTCATCGTCGACAAAGTGCCGACCGGCCTCAAAAATGAAGTGCTGCCCACGCTCAAATGGCTGAAAAAGAACCTGCCATGCACCCGTGTGGTACTCGGACTGCGCGACATTCTGGACGATGCCGAATCCACTCGCGCCGACTGGAAGAAAAAGAAATTTCCCGAAATCCTGCGTGATCTCTACTCCGAAATCTGGGTCTACGGCGAAAAAGACCTCTACAATCCCATCACGGAATACGCCTTTCCCGAAGACATCGCCAAAAAGACGATCTTCACCGGGTACATTCCACGCAAAGTGCCGAAGACACGCAAACCGCGCCGCAAGCAGAAACAGGTGCTCGTCACCATCGGCGGCGGCGGAGACGGCTACACCGTGCTCGACAACTACCTCAAGATGCTTGAGAGCAACGGCACCGTGGATTTCAGGACGCTCATGATCACCGGCCCGTTTCTGGCCCATGACCGCCTCGATGAACTCGCTGACCGCGCCCGTGCGCTCAAGGTCCAGATCAAGCCGTTCGTCAAGAATCTGGAAAAACGCATGGCCACCGCCGACCTCGTGGTCACCATGGGCGGCTACAACACCCTGTGCGAAATCCTTTCACTCAAAAAGCCCGCACTGGTCATCCCGCGCGACACGCCACGCCTTGAGCAGCTGCTTCGCGCCAAGGTATTCGAGGGACGCGGCCTGTGCGACTACATCAAATGGGGTGACGTCACCCCGGACATACTGCGCCAGAAGGTCAACACCCTTCTCGACGATCCCGCACCGTGCATCAAACAACTCCAGGATTTCCGCATGACCGGCCTTAAAGTCATGTGCGAACGCCTGACCCACTTCCGAGAGAACTGTCGTGACTGATTCCGCTTCCCGCGGGAAAACCCTTGGCATGGTGCTCAAGGGATATCCCCGTATCTCCGAGACGTTCATTTCCAACGAAATCCGCCTGCTTGAAAAGATGGGATTCAATATCCATATCTACTCCATGCGCGCCCCCCGCGAAAATTTCACTCACGATTCCATCAAGGAAATCAAGGCAAAGGTCACCTACCTGCCTTCCTCGATGATCTGGGGACTGCCCGCGCTGCTCTGGCACAACCTGCGACTGCTCTTCCGCCACCCGAAACGGTACTGGAAAGCGATCAAGCTCATGAAGACCCGCTTCGCGCTCGCACCCAAGAAGCACACCTGGATCAAGCATCTGCTCCAAGGCGGCTACATCATGCAGAAATCCGTCATCGACGACGGTGTGGATCTCGGCCATCTGCACGGACATTTCGCCCACACGCCCACCACCGTCACCATGTACGCAGCACTGTTCGCGGACGTGCCGTTCAGCTTCACGGCCCATGCCAAGGATATCTACACGCAGGCTCCTGAACGCTATCAGGACAAGATCGACCTCGCCAAATTCGTGGTCACCTGCACCAGATACAATGCGGAGTATCTCACCAAGGTGTCCAGAAACGGCAAGCCCATCCACTGCGTCTACCACGGCATCAATCTCGATCTATTCGCGCCCAAAAGCGACGATACCGGAGCCAAAGCGCCCTACAACATTCTCACCGTGGCCCGCTTCGTTCCCAAGAAAGGTCTGGATATCGTCCTGCGCGCGCTGGCAAAACTCCGCGCCGAAGGCATGGAATTCAAGTACACCCTCGTGGGCACAGGCAAGGCCGCTGACAACCGCAAGGTCGAATCGCTCATCCGCGAACTCGGCCTTGACGACGTCACCACCCTGACAGGAACCATCACCCACGGCGAAGTCATCAAGCTCCTCGCAGACGCCGACTGTTTCACCCTCGGCTGCCGCGAAGCAGACGACGGCGACCGCGACGGCATCCCCAATGTGGTTGCCGAAGCCATGGCTACCGGCGTGCCCGTCGCCGCCACAGACGTCTCGGGACTGCCCGAACTCGTTATCCATGAAAAAACCGGCATGCTCTGCCAAAGCAACAACGTCGATGCACTGGCAGACATCATCCGCCGAAGTCTGACCGATGACGAACTGCGCGCCACCATCATCCCGGCAGCACGAGAAAAAGTCCTCGAAGTATTCGACAACAAAAAGCTCATCAACGATCTCGGAGAAATCTACATCTCCCACAACGTTCCCTGCGCCCGATAGGGTGCGCGCCTCCGGCGGCCCTCCGGGGGCCAGAGGAAGGGGGGAAGGGAGCACCCCCCTTGAAAGCGGGGTGCTCCCTTCCCCCCTTCCTCTGGACTCCATCCCCCCATCCCTC
>Ga0070728_10000523_pt1 | contig 74181 bp, 49 predicted proteins | sample tdDd471_FD_66723 | JGI IMG/M metagenome (GOLD analysis project Ga0070728, IMG submission 66723) | Marine sediment microbial communities from the Atlantic coast under amendment with organic carbon and nitrate - tdDd47.1 | ecosystem: Environmental > Aquatic > Marine > Coastal > Sediment | place... | reverse complement strand
AGGGAACAGAAATGACGTAAGGCAAACAGTTTTCGATTCATCCGACCACACTCGCAGTATTTGATTATCTTGTCAGGCTATCACAACTGCGAGTCAAGTACCAGTCTTTAGTATTAAACCAAAACTTTTCATACCTTATTTTTTTCACATACTGTATTTTGAGAATTTTTAGCGAAAAGCTTAACAATTTTTTTGATACCTGAATCATAAATATTATGTGCTTGTTCAACTGTCGTGTTTTTAATTCATACATTTAACAAATCTGAATTTTTAAGGCTTTTGTAAATTTTGTGGTCGGAAATTTTCCGGCTAAGTAACCGATTTTACATTGTAAATATTTTTCAAAACTATATTTCCTGCTTTTCCAGCCGAAAATTTTTCTATTATTTCCAAAGAGGCCAATTTTCCGTCATTTTTCTCTTTAAGCTTATTTACAAGTTGCTGATTATACAGCCTTTTATTTTCGTTCAAATTCTCTGGGCGCCACTATTTTATTTTCATATCAGCAACTTAGACATATTATGCAATTGCGCCGGCTGGAAAATGTAGCTATATGATAGCTCATGTAGCCTCATGTATTCTGATAGACCATTGATGTTATCTGGTCTATCCTCATGTTGCTATATGTATCTAAATGTCGGTTGATGTACGCTGATGTAATCCGATGTATCTTCATGTTGCCAAAATATAATTGTAATCAACTTTAATTCGTAGTCCAATCAGAAGTTTTATGCGGACTATTCCTAGGTACTTTTTCCATCATTCACAAGTCATGGAATTTTGATAAACTTTTTCGCTTTGACCAGAATTTTTTTTGCCAAACATTTACCTTGCCCCCAAATTTATATGATATGAGCAGCGACCGCTGCTTCGCTCAATGCTTTCAACCCCCACCACAGCTATGAGGCATTTGTGGCATGGCCGAGGCAGGTTTAGTGGCTTTGCCAGTACCCGCCGAAAAGCCCGAAGTCTTTTTCTTGACATCTTCACTGGAACATTTTGGACAGCGAATATCTTCTTCTTTGCTGCTTCCCATTAGAATTTCTTCAAATTCATGCTGGCAATTGTTGCATTGATATTCATATATCGGCATTCAGTATCTCCCTTTGTGCATTATATAATACACATAAAACATAAAAAAAGGCTGCACCGAAATGCAGCCTTTTTGAAGTTGTACGAATCCTAGAAGGTGTATTTCAATGTTGGTGTAATGCCAAGTGCCATCACTGCGGACTGGATAATATAATCATATTCAAGCTCCAGACCCAATGAGAAATGACGTAAACCTGTGTAATATTCAATACCTGCACGTAAACCAATATAATAGTCGATTTCGTAGCCGGTTACTGTATTACCATTTTTAACACCATCTTTGGCCTGTGGATTGTAACTTAAACCACCGGTCAATGAACCATGAATATTCAGTCTGTCAGTAAAGAAATAACTGGCGTTTAAGGCAATCGGAATTCTCAGAGTCGAGAAGTCACCCTCGATGGTTGCAGCAGGGTCGTTAACGCCATCGGAACCGACGATATTGGAACCATGAAATGCCAACTGGAAGTCCAGCTCTAAAGATAAGATTTTAGGCATAACATCATAACCGAATCCAAAGCCTACCAGAAAACCGGCCATGTCCGAGTAGTCAGTCATGTCGCCTGCGAGATACAACAAAGTTCCGAATCTTGAATCGATATAAAAACCTTGCTCGACTTCGGTCAGTTCTTCGTCGCCCCAGTATGTTTCAACACCACGAGAGTCTGCAACCTGCGAAGCATTGGCTTCGTCATAAGCTTCTTCAGTCGCAATTTCATCCTCTGTCACCGGAGCATCCAGATCCTGGGCCATCAGATTAAATGGCAATAGAATTGCCAGAGAAAATACTATGGTTAACAGCAAATGCTTCATTAGTTGTTACCTTCCGCCTTGAAAATGAAGGGATATGTGACCACAACAACACCGCCACCTTTAGGCTGTGGGAACATGATACGCTTGATAACTTTGGCGACACATTGTTCAACACTGGCGTTCTTCATCGTAGAAACTTTGACTACAGAGGAACTGACTGTACCACGGGCACTGATGGTAAATTTGACGGAGATTTTACCGTACAGTTTCGGGTTCCTGTTCAACTCTCTCTGATAACAGTAACGAATCTGAGAGTAGTGCTTTTTAATGATACGTGCGATGATAGACTTATCAAGAGCACCTTTGATGCTTGCTTTACCAGTACGAATCTTAATGCTGGAACCACGTTTTTTAAATTTGCCAGCTGCACCGATACCGTAGCGACCACCTTTACCGCCCCCACGTCCCTTGGTACCAAGACCACCGATACCGAGAGCAGTACCACCACCACCAAGACCGGAACCACGTGAACCAAGACCACCGGCTCCGCGCATATCCAGACCGGAGATACCTTCCATCATGCCAAGGTTTTTCTCAAGTCCGGCACCAAGACCACCACCACCGAAGAGGCGATCCATGCTTTCCATGCCTTTATCCAAAGCACCGAGAATACCGGAGCTATCAGCGACTTTTTCATCTTCGAGACGTTTTCTCTCGGAACCTTCGGCTTTGTCTACCTGGCTTTCTTCTTCACCGACTTTACCTTCTTCACCGAGAGAGGCTTCTTCGGATTCCTGTTCGATAAGTTCCGGCAATTCTTCCGGCTCTTCCATGTCAACAGGCTCTAGAATCAGCTTGGCAAATCTGTCAGGAGCATCCAGAATATCAGCAAATTCAGGTGCGGGCAGAGATTTAAGATAAACGGTCAGAAGTGTATAGGACAAAAGGAACAACACCAGCAGGATTGTTATCGGATAATCAATCTTTTTGGTGAATGCAACTTTATCCAGTTTTTCTGGTTCTACTCTATGAAAGTAGAACTGAATTTCATCAAATTTGTAAGTAATGGCAACGTCAGATCTCATCTGGATCTGATAGTAATCGCCTTTGTTGACTGCTTTCTTGTTGCTGATCATTTCCTTAAAGCTGTAGGATTTGTCAGCTTCTCTAACTTCACCTTCCATACTATCGGTAAAGTTAATAGCAAAAGCATTGCCGGAAGGCACAGCAGCGGTGAATGTATCACCAGGCAGATAATCGCTGCTACAGAAGAAATCACAACTTTTCTTCTCACCAAATGTCAGTTTAGTGGGTTTTTTGTAGCTATATGCATTAAGAAGAGTATCACCCCAAAGTACTTCACGTGCTTCAAAGATCCAGTTTTTTCCCTTTGGAGCAATATGTTTCTCTGGAATGGCATTCAGATCATACATGTATTTCTTGCTACGAGCCTTGGCTTTCTTGGCCTCGAAGGCAGCCTGTTTTTCGTCCAGGGCTTTTTGCTCGTCTTTAGCAGTAGAAGATTTTGCCTGTTTTTTGTCTTTCTTTTTATCTTTCTTCTTATCCTGCTTTTTCTCTTTTTTCTTCTCTACTTTTTCTTCCGCAGGCTTGGCTTCAACCTTTTCTTCCTCGACGGTTTCTTCCTTGACTTCGACTTTTTCTTCTTCAGGTTCAGGTTCCGGAGCAGCCTCTTCGGCAACTTCTTCTTCCTCAACAGCAGCTTCTTCTGCAGGCTCTTCTACTTTTTCTTCCATTTTCTCTTCTGCAACAACAGCAACTTCCTCGGCTTCTTCAATATCGCCGATTTTGGTTACTGCAATTGTTACGTTGCCGAGCTTGATGGAATCGCCCTCAGACAGTTTCTGCTTATTGACCTTTTTATCATTCACAAAAGTACCAGAGGCTGAACCAAGATCCATAATGAAAACCTCGGAACCTCTGGATGCATCAAACATGGCATGGATATCAGAAACCTGATCTCCCTCCACTTTCAAATCAGCAGAACTCCCCGCACCAACAGTTACACTTTCCTGTGTAAATGTTTCTATCCGTGAATCCTTGCCATCCTCAGTGATTGACAGCTTCAGGCCTAAATACTTGCTAGACATTGAAACGACCTCGCCTTCTTCGCGGTGAGTTATTAAGTTACTTCAGTGCGTCAACCGAACGGAACATTTCCTGTTCGAAGTTTTTTCTAGTTCTAATCAGATTCTTAAAGGAAAGTTCCCTACGCTCAGTAATGTATGCGCCAGCGGGTTTTTTAAGTTCGCCTTCCAAAAGAACGTCATCAAAATCGATGACTGTTTTCTTACGATATCGTTTTTCCTGTGCAAACAAGGCAGTAGAAAGCACAAACTGCAGTAACACAACCGATAACATCAAAATTCCCAGTTTTTTTAACATTGTAGACCTCCGGGGGAGATATATAATCTAAGCATCTGTTTATACACAGCTAACAACAATATGTCAAGTATTCAGAATAGAGAGTTTAACCCTGTTTTGCAGGCTCTGCAACTTTCTTTTCTTCAACCTTGGTGTCTGCTTTAACATTACCTTCGACTGTCTTGCTCTCAGCCGCCGGTTTTTCCTCTTTTGGTTCTTCTTTTTTCTCTTCTTTGTCTTCTTTCGGTGCCTCTGCGGGCTGCTCTTCAACAACACCCTCGGCTGCAGCTTTGGCTGCTGCCTCTGCCGGTGAAAGCTGTTCCTTCTCTGGTGCTGCTTCTTCTGCTACAGGCTGTTCCGGCTGTTCCGGTTCTTCGATGTAAATTTCCTGTTCCAGATACATTTCAGCAGCTTCAACTTTTTTGGCATCTTTGTATTTTGTTTTAAGGAAGCGTCGGAAAGTTCTGTGAGCTTCATCCTGTTTTTTCAGATAATCAAAATACAGCACGCCAAGATTAAAGAGCATGATCGGATCTTTGGGATCCATTTTTTCAAGCTTGGTATAGAGAGCCAAAGCTTCCTGCCCCTTATTCAGCGGGCCTAAGCACTGGGCCAGACCAAGCATAGCTGCTTTGTTATTAGGATCTTCCGACAAAACGGCGTCGTAATGAACTTTTGCAGTACCATAATCGGCATACTTCAGAGAAATATGTCCCAGATTCAAATTACTGGCAACCTGATTCGGATTATATTTCTTTGCAATTCTGAAGTTGGCGACTGCTCTGTCGATATCTCCCATTTTCAGATAAATCAGACCCATGTTGTTATAAAGTGTGGCATCCGGCTTTTTCTTGACGTTTTCCTGGGCATTAATACCGTTGGCGGTAACCATTCTGGCCAACAGGAACTCACCTTTTGCCAGATAAACCAGACCGAGATTATTAAATGCGCCTGGATGGGCAGGGTCCTGCACAAAGATCTTGCGAATCTGAACCATTGCCTTATCGTAATCTTTTTTAAGTCTGTAAATGGTAGCAATGTTAGTTGCAATTTCAAGATTTTTCGGATGTTTCTTCTGATAATCAAGATACATCTTCAAAGCTGCACCCTGTTTATTCTGCAGAACATACAAGCGACCAAGAGCCATCAGGTAGTTCAGGTCATCTGGATTTTTAGCCAAGGCTTCTTTAAAAACAGGCTCTGCTTTGGCAAACTGTCCCATTTTCATGTAACAGATGGCAATATTGAAATCCAAACCTTCGATAGTGGGTACAGCAGCCATGGCTGACTTGTAGGCAGCGATAACGGCAGGATAATCCACCTTGGCTTCTTTCAGAAGCAGGTTGGCATGCTTAATATAACCTTCGGCTTTCTGCTTTGGGGACTGTCTTTTAACCAGACACTTACCACCACTACAGGTTTTGTTCGGGCCACAGTCAAAGTCTACTTTACACTCGGGAGGTGGACCTTCTGTTTTCGGGCCACATGAAGTAACTGCTCCAAGTGAAAGAGCTAAAACTAATATCAAAAGAAATGACTGGTAACGCTTCATTTTATATCACCTCAAGTTTTGTGTACTCTTGGTATCTCTTATCTTAACAAACAAACTCTATAACACTGACTATGCTGCTTCTTCTTCTATCTGGGTTTCCTGAGCATTTTCAGTACCTTCTGTGCCTTCAGCACCACCGTCTGCCGGGGTAACAGGTCTTGGAGGTCTGTAGTCAGGAACATCCGGAGTAACAAATTCAGCATTGTAATATGAGTTACTTTCTACGCCCGGCTCAAAACCGATAGTGTTGTTGGCTTTGTAAACTTCCGGTGCATATCCTTCCAGTTCGCCACGACTCTCTTTGGTGTAATAGCTGTAGACACCAGTCTTATAAGCAGTCATCAGGGCTTTTTCGAAGAATAATAATGCTTTATGCTCAATCGGTTCGGCTCTCATCTGCAAACGATCTACGTAGATAACCTTCTGATCGATATCCAGCCAATAAGGAATTTCCGAGTTAAACATTGACAAGGAATAATACTTTTTGGTTTGACCCATCATGTACAGGGAAGCAACAGACCATCTGGGCGATTTAAGAGCAATAACATTCTCATAGGCTTTATCAAGACCTTCCATCAGAGTGTATTTTTCTTTCATCTTTTCCGAAATTTTGTCGTTCCACTTACTTTTTTTCAGTCTGCGGTTTTTGACTTCCAGCTTATAGGCTATATAAGAATCAAATCTATCTTTGAGCTTAACAAAACTGGCTTCGGCAATTATCTCGCGTGCTGCTTCACCAAGTGGTTTCTCGGTATCACACTGAGCGAGTGCCAGAACTGTATTGTAGGTCTTATCGATGTCGTTCTGACGTTTTTCACGCTTGTAGATGTCCATCAACTGAATGTGCGAAACAAAGATTCTGTTCGCATCGCCTTTGATTTTACCGCGCTTCTTCAACTCTTCAGTCTTCTTGTCAAATACCGGCATAGTGACGTCGGATTTTCTCTTTTTCAAGTAGGCTTTGAATTGTTTCTCGGCGTTTTTGTAATCCTTGGCATCCATATAAGTGAAGGCAATACCGAAGAACATTGTCTCTTTTTCGTCCTTCTTCTTCATCTTTTCGATGTATTTGCGCTTCAGTGCAACACCCTTGTCGGTATCACCAAGGCTGGCATAGAATACGGAGGCATTAAACAGAGCATCGCTGTAGAATTCACCTTTGGGATATTTTTTCACATACTGAGCATAGCGATCAGCAGATTCTCTGTAATATGCCAGGGCTTCGTAGTTTTTACCCAGCTTGAAGAGAACATCATCGTAAAGTGAAGACTTGGGATGTTCTTTCAGGAAAACGAGCTGTACTTCAATTGATTTTTCCAGCATACCAGCTGTGACGAAATGCACAGAGGCGTTATATCTGGCGCGATCATTAACCTTGGATTTACGAAATTCCTTAACAAAGGCCAGATATTCTTCGGCAGCTCCGACCCAGTTTTTCTCTGCTTCGGTCATTTCCACTTTCTTGAAAGTGGATTTCTCGAGCAAGACTTTCAGATCGTTTCTGAAGGAAGCTTTTCTAACCAGCTTTTTGTTCTTCAGGTATTTGCGAACGGTATCGTTCAACACACGCCATTTCTGAGCCATATTCAAGGAATCGAGAATCAGGTTGGCGGAATATTCAGCCAGACGATGTTTCGGGTAATCCTTAACAATCAAATCAAAGCGACCGACTGCCTCAGGGAACATATTGTGAGCGTAATAGATGATTGCGACCTTGTAAATGATGTCGACTTTGTATTTGGATTTTGGAATATTGTCAATGTACAAGTTGCAGGATTCAACAAAACCCTTGGTAGCATCACTCATTTCACGCTGTGCATATTTCTCGCGCTGTGCTGCTTCTTTCTTTTTCTGTGCGTCAGTGGTAGCCAATTTGTAACTTTTATCACCACGTCTGGAACGCTTCTTGGTATCGCCGATCCAGCCTTTAATCTCTTTATGAACCAGTTTTTCATAAGAAAGAATAGCGGCATAGGAAGCTATTTCAAAATGCTTACCCTTGACATCGTACTTGGCAACTTTCTTGTACCATTCACCAGCTTGTTCGTATTTCTTTCTGTCAAACAGAAGCTGCGAGTAATTAAACATAACATCATAGAATGTTTTGGATTTTGCAAAGTACTGCAGATAAATCTCATACAGTTTCTGCGCCTTGTCCCAGGTAGCATCATTTTTGATCTTGCTGGCTTCTTTGTGGTATTCCACAACCGTTTTGATCAACATGCGTTCGGCATTTTCCCAGGCTTCTTCCACTCTCTCTGGCTCATCTTCGATGTTTGCTTTTACCCAGGAACTCTCTGAAGCGGGCTTGGCATAGAATACCATCTCGATGATTTCTTTGGTGGTATTGACCTTATCGTTCATGTTGGCATAAGCCTCAACGATTTTAAGCTGGAAATCTGCATTGGACAGATGATCCGGGTAATCCTTGATAAGTCTTCGGTGGATCTTGATCGAATCTTTGAATTTACCCTGGTTGGTATAAATGTCGGCCAAACGAATAAGCATCATACGGAAATATTTCTTACCACCGACTTTAAGGAAGTATTCCTCGGCTTCGGCAACAGAACCGTCTTCTGCAAAGGCCATAACCAGATCTTTAAGAGCTTCGTCCATCAAAGTAATCTGAGATTTACCGGATGCCTGCTGATCCTGAGACCAGGCAACAACCGACTTAAAGGTGTCGATGGCTTTTCTGTATTTACCAAGGTTATAGTAACACCAACCGATTTTGTATTTTGCAAAACCGAAAACTTTACTGGCTTGGTAACGCAGAACCTCTTCGTATGCAGGAAGAGCATCGTAAACGTTGTTATGTGAGAAATAGTAATCACCGATGGCCATCCAGCTATCAGGCACATAACCGCTCTGCGGGAACTCACGAACCAGCTTTTTATAATAGTTGGTTGCGTCTGCATCACGACCAATGGCGATCAGATTGTATGCCATGAAGAAGTAAACTTCATCCATGCCCTGAAACTCTGGGAACTTCTCAATGATAAGATCACAGATTTCAACCGCTTTCCTGTTGTACTTATACCAGGTTTCAGGATCCGGTTCGGCGGGTGGATCACCCTTCTGGCCAGCCTCAAACCAGACATCCATCTTTTTCTGATGCGCGAGCATAAGATCGAGATTTAGCCGGTGTGATTTTTTCCAGTAGAACTCGGAGAGTCTGCGCAAGGTGCCAGGCTCCTGGAAACGATTGAGAATCTTCATCAATTTTGCGATGGATTCATCAATCTTTACACCAACAGCGGATGTCAAAGCGACATCGTTGTCCACTACCAGAGTGCTAAGGTCGATTTTGCTTTCGTCCTTAGTTTGTCCAAGGGCCTGCTCAAGCTCACCGGCTTCCTTTTTCTCTTTAGTAGCTTTCTTCTTTTTCTTTTTGCTTTTTCTCTTACGTTTTCGCTGTGCGTCAGCCAGATGATTTTCCGGCACGATTAATACTTCAACGCAGTTGAACGTGAAAGCAAATAGAACAATAATCAATAGAAAAACGAATTGTTTTCTAAAGGTCTCCACCATTACGAAAACCCCTTAATGCAAAGGTATAAAAATTACTGACATTCCTGCTCAACGGCCATTATGTAATAACCGAGTTCATCTTGCCAGTATTCACCATCAAAACTCCAGAACTGATATGAGTCGGGAGTTGCCGGAGAGAGAAGTTTTGACTCTTCTGTATCTATTCTCGCCTTAAACTCCACTCCATATCTTGCTTCTTCTTCAAGTCTCTTGCGCTCAGCATCAGTCAACTCGAAATCAATATTACTGGCATTACCAAGCAACTGTGCCAGCATATTTTCAAGACTGGACAATTCAGCGGAAACCCATTTACCAGCTTTTTTCTTGATATTGAACTGTTGACGATTCATCTTTTTCACAGTCGATTCACTGAAAGAGCTGTTTTTGAATGATTTCGGTGCTTTAGCGAGAAGAGAAAATTCGTACTTCAACTCTTTCACATGGGAGAAGAAGTTTACGAAACGTTGCTGATTCAAAACATGTGTAAGAATCTGAATTGGCAAAACAACCTGTGTATCTGCAGTACCAAAGGCATCAAAATTCATACCTTCTGCAAAAGCTCTGGCTTTCTGCTCAATGCTGCCCTCACCAGGAACATAGGATGAAATCAAACGTTCTGTCTCATCAGGATCATCCGGTAATGCGAGGTAAGTATCTTCACCACCTTTATTATAGGCGATGTACTGGGACAGCATGTTGTCATAGATCTCATCAGAACTCTGGCCTCTGACCATTTTTAGATAAAGCTGAATTCTGAAGTGCATGTCTCCGTAAACCGTGAAGAATCTGTCCAGAGTATCGCGAGCCTGACTGTATTTACACAAGGTGTACCAGGTAATGGCTTCGATAAGCTGAATTTCAGGAACGAAACGATCTTCGAAGAACGGACTGGACAAGGTAAGACTGGAACCGAGAGCAATACCAAAACGACCGATCATGGTTGCGGCCCATGTTTTTTCAAACTGGGATTCAAACCACTGGGGGTTGTCTCTGTCTACCTGATCGTAGTAATTGATTGCAGCACGGAAGATTTCTTCTTTTTGATCCGGGCTTGCATCGTGAGCAGCTGCATAGAACAACTGACCAACAGCCAACTTACTCATTTCCTTGACTTTTCTGGACTCACCAAAAGCCACGGCAACGTTCGGGATCTGCTGGATCAAGGCGAAAGTTTCTTCGGCCTTTTCGTATTCCTTGCGTTTTACTTCAATAATACCTTTGAAGTAGAGTGCTTTGGCATAGAAAGCAGACTGTTCATCAAGCTGATTAAATTTGGTGTAAGCTTCATCAAATGAATTCTGATAGAAGTACATTTTACCAACCAGATAGATCAACTCGTTACGAAATTTCTTCGGGAATTTTTCCAGAGGAATGTTTGACAAGACAGCAAAAACCACTGTTTCATCATGGGTTTCGTAAGTGATAGCCAAAAGCTTAATAAGTGCGGAGGTGAAGTATGAAGTTTGATCCGGACCCTTGAAAAGGATTTTGGTCAATTCATACTGACATGCCTGATACAAACCAAGACGATAGAGACTCTCAGTAAAGTAGTACTGAGCAGACTCATGCAAAGCGCGCCATTCCGGGTTTTTGAGAATGATATCAAAACCGACGGCGGCATTATGGTATCTGCCTTCGTTGTAATCAAGAATTGTCTGCTGAACTTCTGCTGGCATCGACAATAGTGCCTGAGACGGCTGGATGTAGTCGTAACGACTCATCATGCGATCACGAGCTGATTTCTCAGCACATGCGCTAACCAAAACTCCCAGAACCACTATGAGTACCAGAATGGGAAGTATGCGTTTCATCAAACTTTACTCCTTCCCGTCTTAATCGACTGGCAGGTGGAAACTAATACCCAGTGTCACGAAAATATTGTGTCGAAGCAGGGTGCCTCCACGTTTATCCAACGTAACTGTGTCATCACCGATGTTGCCACCAGACTGCGTGGTCGGCTCTTTACGATTGTCTTTGGCGACCAAAGCATAGTACATGAAGTCGGCGCGCAGAGATAACCAGTTGTTAAAGTAAATATTTGCAACCAGACCTAAATCGGGAGCGGGACGATATTTATCATCATCACCACCGAGAGCCATTACTGCACAACCGACATAAATGCCGATATCGTAATGGGCAATCACATCCGACATCAGTGAGAATTTACCGTATACAGGGTAAAACACGAAGTCGGCACCGACAAACCATTCAATTTCAGCATTTTTGATGAATTCTTCATCAATGCTCAAACCACCTTTATCGGCGTTATCGGTTAACAGCTTGGTATCTGACTTGTCAAAGCTCTGCATGTAGCCACCAACCACCTGTACACCAAACATCTCGTTGATGTGATAGTTGTAGCGCAGACCTTCAACAAGGCTCAAGACAAAGCTGTCTGCAGGGTTAATACCAAAGAACAAACTCAACTCATGCTTTCCTGCACGGGGATAGAGTTTCTTCTGAACAACCTTGGCACGCTTCTTCAGAGGGAGTTCAATACCTTCCTCATCGGCAGGCTCTGCAACCGGGTCGCTAACTTCATCACCGGATTCGCCAAACGGGTCGGGAGTCTCTGCACCTTGGGCCATTGCCAAAGTGGGAACCAAACAGACCGTGGCGACCAACAACACAACAAACAGAACGATTTGCTTCTTCATCGGCCTTCTCTATCCTTCTTAATATTCAGTTAATCTGAAAGTCGGTAGAAACATCCGAAAACAGTCTAACCACCACTATCAAAGTCTCGAACTTCTCACAAAAGCTCTAAACCTGAAAACGACAGTAAAACAACCTAACTGTTCCGAATCCAAAATATGGAACGATATCATCCAGAAAAGCCAAACACATTGCTTAAAAAAGCAGCTTTTCCAGAAAAACAACTTCCATAATTACAACATCTTCATTTCCGTCTTAAAGTTTTTATGATCCTATTGAAAAAAACGGACATTCTCAGTTAACATAGAAGTTATTAATATGCAAGCAATTTCTCCACATTGTTATAGGAATGTGAAGTCCTTTATTGCGCATAATAACAACCTGATAGACTGAAAAACCGACAACAGAATCAAGACCCAATATGATTACCAGAAAGCATTTAATTTTACAAGCATCATTGAATCTTTTTCAGTAAAACATCTCTTTTTGCACCATCCATTCAGGATTTTCCGGTCAATTTACCAATTGCGGTGAAATATTCGGCGATCATTTGGCTTACAACTTCACCGGCCGGCAAGATTCGGTCAATGGCACCAGAACCTCAATCGTTGGAGCAGGGTTCCCATTTATCGTTGGAGCAGGGTTCCTACCCTGGTCCAATACTCACAGGCAACATACCCTTTTCGTCACTTTCATAATCAATAGCAGAAGACCACATCCAATCGCGTGCCTCTCTTACATATTCACGTTTAACAGGATTGCTGTGAATATAGCTCAGCTTTTGCAAGAAGAACTTCTCGCTTTCTATTAATTCCGGCATGTTGGTCTTTTTCCACAGTTCAAACTTTCCATTATTTTCAAAAAGCTCTACAGCTTTTGGTTCTGTCTTTTTTAGGTTTTTCTTTATTTCTTTTGTTGTAAATTGCTTGAAGTCACGTACAAAGCCGCTTACATCCGGTGATTGAACTATCATGTGGATGTGGTTTATCATGAACACATAGCCATATATTTTAAGTTGTCTGTTCTCGATCATGAATCGCAGACAGTCTGCAAGGATTCCCCATCGGTTGTAGCGATCAAGAATATAGTACCATCTCTTCACCGTGATGGTGAGAAAGTACATTTGATCGTTTAGCTCCTTGTTGATTCTTACCGATGGCATTTCTGTTTATTCCTTACCTTTCGTCTATTTTCTTGATGCGTCACTGCGTTGGAGCAACGGTTCCTACCTTGCTCCACATATTCCATCACTCACTATCACTTTCATCATTTCCACCATTCCCGCCGGGGCAGGATTGTTCAGGACCAGGGTCGGAACCCTGCTCCAACACGGGAGTAGATTTATCCAATTCCATCATTTTATATTCAGCAAAAAGAGTTGACATAAACAATAAAGCAGCTCCTATAAATACTAATATACTTTGCGAAATGTATTTCTTTTCAAATAATAAAGAGCCAGCTAGTGGGGTTAGCAAAAACCACAAGCGATCTGGTTCATCCTTATATGCTTTATACATTAGCCATACTGTCCCGCATATCATTACCATTATACCACTGTAAAATAAAACATCTTCCATTTAAATTCTCCTAAGGCTCACTAGGCCAGGCTTCATTAAAAACTACATCGCCATTTTCATCTGTTCCTGTTTTAACAAGCTGTTTTGTTTCAATACCACTTACACGTTGGAGCAGGGTTCCCACCCTGGTCCATTATCATTGCGCTGGAGCAACGGTTCCTACCTTGCTCCATTGTCATCCTTCACTATCTATCTTCTTCCCTCGTCTCCACCATTCCCGCCGGGGCAGGATTGTTCAGGACCAGGGTTGGAACCCTGCTCCAACTCAAAAACATGGGGACGGACGCACAAGCTGAGGTAAACTAATGAAACAAGTTATAACAAAACTGTGTTTGAGAGACAATGCATAAAATTAAAAAGGATGGATACACGAAGCATCCATCCTGAAGACATATCTTAAACCAACTGGCTAATCTTAAACGTTAAACCTGAAATGAATACACTGACCATCTTTAGGAATGTATCCTTTGCCTTCCAGAGAAAGCTTTTTGGCTTCTTTAAGCTTGGCTTCGCTACCATCATGGGAAACTACGTCTTCCCATTCCCAGACTTCTGCTCGAATAAAACCTCTTTCGATGTCCGAATGAATCTTTCCGGCAGCCTTTTGTGCTGTAATACCTTTTTTGATGGTCCACGCCCGAACTTCATCAGGGCCGAAGGTGAAAAACGAGATAAGCGAAAGCATTTCGTATGCCGCCCTGATAAACCTGTCTTTGGCAGGTTCTGTAAGCCCAAGACTTTCCAAGAATTCGTTTCTCTCTTCTTCTTCCAGATCATTCAATTCCATTTCCACTTCACCGGAAATAGTCATCAGCCTCACACCATGCTCTTTTGCATAGGCTTGAATCTCTCCGGATGGCTCATCGGTGGCCTGATCTTCAGGAAGATTCAGCAGAATAAGACAATCCTCCAGCGATAAAAAGGTAAAGCCTGCAAACAAATTCCAGACATCTTCGGTGAAATCCAGTGTCCTGAGTGGCTTCTCCTGCTCTAAATGAGCCTGAATCTTCTCAAGGTATTCTCGTTCTTTGCTTTTGTCGCCGGTCTTCTTGAGACGAGTCAAACGGCTTTCCACCACCATCAGATCTGCCAGACAAATTTCAGACTCGAAAGCCTGTATATCCCTGAATGCATCGGTTTCTTCGGCAAGCTCCGGATTGTCAAAAGCACGCACCACATGAACCAGAGCATCACTCTGACGCATTTCGGTCAATACTTCACCCGAAAAACCTGCGCCCTGCTTAGGTGTAGTAGCAGCCAAATCTGCAAAAATGATTTCAGCAAAGATCAGTTTTTTGGGGTTAAGTTTTTCAGCGATGGCCGAAAGACGTTTATCCGGTACCTTGATGTTGCCGAGATTTTTGACATCATCACCATGAAATCCGCCCACTTCGGCATGAAGACCTGTCAGGGCATTAAAAACCGTGGTCTTGCCACAGCCACGAAATCCTACTATTCCAACTTTCATTATGACTCCTCCTTCTAAGTAGCAGGATCGTTTTACCAGATTGAAGGCAAGTGGGCAAGATTTGGATTTTGTTTTTTCTTGGCAAGCAGGCAACAAGATTCGAATTATGTGCAGTCTCAACCACAAGTCGATCCTCAAATTAAAACCAGAATCTCCTGCCCATCAAAAATTGAGTTGACAATCGTGTTACGATTTTTTATTTTGTCATACGATTTTCTATTTTTAAGTTTTTTGCAAAAAACATAAAGCATCTCTACAAATATCTCACAGTGAACAATCTGGAGGATCAATGGCAACATACACTTCATGGGGCAAGCATTTTCTTTTTGAACAAGATATCAAGCAACTTTTCTGGCGAAACGATCTTTCTTTTCTGGAAAACAAGTCATCAACATTTTTACCTTATGGATTGGGACGATCATATGGCGATGTATGCCTTAACCACAAAGGCACTCTGCTTGATACTTCATGTATGAACCATTTAATGCAGTTTGACCAGGAAAGTGGAAAAATTGTCTGCGAAGCAGGAACCAGTCTTGAAGACCTACTTAAACTTACAGTACCGAAAGGATGGTTTATTCCAGTAACTCCCGGAACAAAATTCGTTACGGTTGGCGGTGCCATTGCCAACGACATTCATGGAAAAAACCATCATTTTGCGGGAACTTTTGGCAAACATGTAAAACAATTCGAGCTTGTAAGATCAAATGGCGAACGTTTTCTCTGTACTCCTAAGAAAAACCCTGAACTATACCGGGCAACCATTGGTGGACTAGGGCTTACAGGTCTGATAACCTGGGCAGAAATTCAACTAATTGAAATTCAATCACCTTACATAAACTCAGAAGTCATTAAATTCACCACGCTTGACAGATTTCATCAGCTTTCTGAAGAATCCGACAACACCTTTGAATATGTAGTAGCCTGGGTTGACTGTCTGGCAAAGTGGCCAAACGATGGCAAAGGACTTTTCATTCGTGGAAATCATCATAACGGGAAATTTTCAAAAACCCCAAAACTACCACATCAATACTTATCTCTGCCATTGCACCTACCTAATCGCACTCTTAACAAGTACAGTGTAAAACTCTTTAACAAGATGTTTTATCTGCGTGAACGAGAAGAGCACTCAAAAAGGCTTATGCATTACGACAAATTTTTCTATCCCCTTGATCGTATCGACAAATGGAACAGAATCTATGGCAAGGCCGGAATGTTTCAATATCAATTCGTATTACCAGAAAGGCATATTGATATGATTGTACCATTGTTGCAGAAAATTTCGGCTTCCGGTCAGGCCTCATTTTTGGCGGTCTTGAAAAAGTTCGGACACATCCCTTCACCTGGAATGCTTTCCTTTCCTACCAAAGGTATTACTCTCGCACTCGACTTTCCAAACCGTGGACAAACCACTCTGAATTTGTTCAAGCAGCTTGACGAAATTGTTTTAGATAGCGGAGGAAAATTCTATCCAGCCAAAGACTCAGTCATGACCATGGAATCATTTATAGCCTCGTACCCTAAATGGGAAAACTTTGTCCAGTACATAGATCCCCAATTTTCATCCAGTTTCTGGAGAAGGATAACCAAATCATGAAAGATCTTGAAAACAAAAATGTAGTTGTAGTAGGAGCAACAAGTGCAATCGCTCAGGCAACATCACGTAAACTTGCTGCAAAAAACGCAAACATGGTCTTGGTGGGACGAAACGAAAAGAAGCTCAGTATCATTGCCAGTGACCTTGTTGTATGGGGCGCAACCATAAAGGATGTCATAATATCTGATCTTGGCGAAATCCAATCTCACAACAAGATCATGCAACGCTGTCAATCTTCTTTAGACAACAGAATAGACATGGCACTCTATGCTCATGGCTTGCTTGGAGATCAACTTGCAGCACAACAACAATATCAAAGTGCAGAAAAAATTATACGTATAAATTATTTAAGTATGGTTTCTCTTCTAACCGACATGGCCAATTTTATGGAGGAACAAAAACAAGGAACAATAGTTGCCATATCTTCTGTTGCTGGAGATCGTGGACGGCAAAGCAACTACATTTACGGCTCCGCCAAGGGCGCATTATCCATTTTTCTTCAAGGATTGCGAAACAGACTCAACCAATCTGGAGTACAGGTATTAACCGTTAAGCCAGGATTTGTAGATACTCCGATGACAGCCGATGTGGAAAAAGGAATTTTATTCGCCAAACCGGAAATCATCGCCAGTGGCATCATCAAAGCAATCGAAAAAAATCGTAACACAATTTATCTGCCGTGGTTCTGGTGGGGAATTATGTCCATTATAAAAACAATACCTGAAGAAATTTTCAAAAGGCTAAAACTGTAGAATAAATGTCAATGAAAATGACATGGGGATACAAAAAAGGTGGCAGCTACAAGCCCTTGCTTACTACGACCTGATTCTTGCCGTTTTCCTTTGCTTCGTACAAAGCGGTATCGGCGGCGCTTATCAGGTCTTTACTATCCTGAATATCATCGTGGGGATAGGTCGAAACTCCAATCGAAATGGTTACTTCGCCACGACCCAAACCTTCGAACTTGAACTTCTCCAGTTTCTCGCGAATTTTCTCGGCCACAGGAAAAGCACCCTCAACAGGAGTTTGCGGAAGCATTAAAACGAACTCTTCACCACCATATCTGGCAAAGACATCATAGCTACGAATTTCGGATTTGACCAGATCGGAGAGCTGGCGCAAGACTTTGTCACCCTGCAAATGGCCAAAGTTGTCGTTGATATGCTTAAAGTCATCGAGATCAAAAATTACCAGAGAGAGAGGATGTCCGTAACGCATGGAACGGGAGAATTCCAGATCGAAAAGCTCCATAAAATGACGACGATTAAAAATCTGAGTCAGATAGTCGGTTAAAGATAGTTCTTTATATCGCTGTTTAGCCACTTTCAGCTCATCCTGAAGCCTTTTAACCTTGAGCTGAACCTTTACCCTGGCAATCAATTCACCCGGATCGAAAGGCTTCAGCAGGTAGTCGCTGGCTCCCATGTCCAGACCTTTAATCTTCTTCTCAACAGATTCCTGACCTGTTAGAAGAACCACCGGGATATCCCGATAATCATCCTGACTCTTCATTTCGCGTAAAAACTCAAAGCCATCCATTCCAGGCATAACAATATCGCAAATCACAACCTCGACAGGATATTCCTCCAGAATTTCAAGACCTTCCATTGCAGAGGCAACTTCAAAGTAGTTGTCGAACAGTCTGGCCTGCTTCAATACAAGATGAATACCATGGCGAATTGTGCTTGAATCGTCAATTATTAGAATGTTTCTATCGGACAAATTTGCACCTCATCAAACAACCTGAGTTCCCCTGGTCTGTAAAATATCTATGTACCAGTCAAACAATATAAAAACACAACAAAAGAACCAGTCTAAAGCGACAGTCTCTATAATCGGCAAGATAGCTAATATGTTTTATTATTTCTCAAATTTTTCAGTTTTTAAGACGATTGGCAGCCTGCCTCACATCATCTCTCTGCCTCAAAAGAGTCTTGCTTTCCTCAATTGTAACCGTTTGAATATCGCCACATTTACTGCAGGTAAGATTGACATGCGTGCCGATTCTATCAGCGGGGAAGCCTGTAATATCGTAGTTATGCTCACAGGAATTGAAGAGGGATCGTGATTTTGATTTGTTTTTTATCTTCTGCTTTTTCATCTTCCGGGGCTTGGAATTATCTGTCCTTTTGGCCGTCAGAACAATATCAGACCTCCCCAGATTTTCCGCATCATCAGAAATATCATCGTCTATCACTATATCGGAAAACTTATCTACCGGATGCAACATCCGGTAGATAATATAGATCAGAACTAATAAAAGTACTGCACCCCCGATCAGGTAGATAATCATTTCAGATTCGGTCATGTCTTCCTTACGGGAAAATTCTTTCCATCATTCTGGGGAACGGGATGCACTCGCGTACATGATGCGTTCCACAAATCCAGGCCACGGTTCTTTCAAGTCCCAGACCAAAACCGGCATGGGGGAAACCGCCATACCTTCTGAGATCCAGGTACCAGCTTAATTCCTCTTCGGAAAGATCGTGTTTATTGATGGAGGCCATCAGGGTGTCATAATCTTCTTCACGAACACTACCGCCGATAATCTCGCCATAGCCTTCAGGGGCCAGCATATCCACACAGAGAGCCTTGCTGTTATCTTCAGGGTCACGCTTCATGTAGAAGGCTTTGACATCCGCAGGATAGCGATGCACCAGCATAGGCTTGTCGAACTGTTTGGTCAGAATGGTTTCATCATCCGCACCAAAATCGTCGCCATAAACAATGTCGCTTCCAAGCTCTTTCAGCTTCTCCACACATTCATCATAGCTGATGCGAATAAAGGGTTTGGTAACTTTCTCCAGTGTCTCGATGTCGCGCTCCAGATAGCCAAGCTCCAGACGACGGTTTTTAAGCACTCGCTGAACAATATGATCCACCAGATTTTCGGCCAGATCCATATCACCATCCAGATCAAGATAGGCCACTTCAGGCTCTATCATCCAGAATTCTGTCAGGTGACGGCGGGTTTTACTTTTTTCGGCTCTGAATGTTGGCCCAAAAGTGTAAACCTTACCAAAGGCTGCTGCTGCCGCTTCGCTATAGAGCTGGCCGGACTGGGTAAGATAGGCCATTCTGTCAAAATATTTGGTTTCGAACAGGGTGCTGGTTCCTTCGCAGGAAGAACCCATGAAAATTGGTGCATCCACGTTTAAAAAGCCGTTTTGGTCGAAATATTCACGAATCGCACTAATAACCTCATGACGAATACGCATGGTGGCCCACTGTTTTTTGGAACGCAACCACAAATGACGATGGTTAAGCAGAAAATCAACCCCATGTTCTTTAGGAGTTATAGGATATTCCTCGGTGGGTTCGGACACTACATCCAGTTTGGTTACCGAAAGCTCATAACCGATTGCACTTCTTTTGTCTTCTTTGACTTCACCCTCGACTATCAGAGATGTTTCCTGCTGCATTTTATCAGCTAACTCGTAAAGTTCTTCGCCGGCTTCCGGTCTGAATATTACGCCCTGAATAATTCCGGTTCCGTCGCGAAGCTGCATAAACACCAGTTTTTTGGAACTTCTTTTATTAAAGAGCCAGCCTTTAAGCTGTACTGTTTGGCCTACGTACTTTCCAATATCTTCGATATAAACGTGTTGCATTATAAATCTCCTGAATTACTTTCCCAAAATTAGCACCAGCCTGAAATTTTTCAGCTTGGCAAGTCTAGTTAAAAAGCTGTTTAATGTCAATATTGTGCTGATTAAAAAAAACTTATTAATCAGCTGGAAGTAAATATAAAAAAAGAGGCCACCATAACGGCAGCCTCTTAAGAGCTTCTTCAATTACTAAAGCGTGGCAATTTAATCCTTGATACAGATATGTTCCGGAGCTTTATACTCGGAATAGCGTTGCTTACAGGTATAACCGGACACACAGTCTGCTTTCAGCGCAGCACAGTTTTCTGTGCAATAATCCAGGTGACAAATACCACTTGCACATTCCCAATCCTCAGTGCAGGCATCGCCAAAAACCTTGCCGGTAAGATCAGATGCTATACAGGCAGGAATAGTTCCATCACTTTTAAAGCCAAGCAAGGGCTCTTGCACCTGAACGCAAGAGAAATCATCTGGGCAGGAAACTATTTCTTTTACAGCTATATCACAATAAAGATTGCATTTTCCTTTATAGCAATATTCAGATTCGCAGTCATAATGTGAATAGCATGTTTCACCAAACTGCTTGGTCAGATGTGTATCAGAATGACAGGTATTTACACCGTAGATATCCATACATGATGTACCATCTGGACATGGGTTGGGTTTTAAAGCTCCACAGTCGACATTGCAGAACCCATGGTAACAAAGTCCGAAAGCGCATTCGTGATCATGCAGACAGGCTTCCCCGTTTGCTTTTTCAAGCTCATCAGTGTCTATGCATGTATATTGATCGCTAGCCTTGGTGGAAGAATCTCCATACTGGCCAACATTTGTGCAGAGTGTTCCTGCAGGACAATCCTGCGCATCTTTCGTGTCATGCACGCATCCATCATGGTTACATTTACCATCATAACAAAGCGTGTTGTCACACTGGAATCTGTAGGAGCATGCTTCACCGAAAGGTATGTCCAGTTGATCATTTGCAACACAGAAGTAATTGGATACTTTTCTGTCCACCGGAATAGCATCTACAGCATTAGTGCAGGTATGTTCACTGCCACATGAACCACCTATTGAAATATCACAAGATTTGGTGCAGGTGCCCAAGAGACAATGACCGGATGTACACTGGTTATCTTTTTCGCAACTTTCACCAAAGCCTAAGTTAACGGTTTCTTCAAGCACGCAAATAGGATAAGCATAATCTGATTCAATCTTGAGATCCAAACCAAAGTAACTAGCCTTCACACCATCTTCCATCACACACTCATAGCCTGCGGGACAATCGCCATAACCCTTTTGGGGCATATTCATGTTGCCACAAAGCACGTTACAAGTGCCGTTGTAACAAAGGTTTGACTGGCAGTGGATATTCTCTACACATGCTTCACCAAACTTGGCTGCCGGCAAGCATTTCTTTTCCTCTTGTCTCTGAATCAACTTGAAAGTTATGGTTTGACCTTTTGTTCCTTCAAACATAAATACGTCTATATCGAAACTAGGCAAGGAACCATTTATTATGGCAGGCAAAGCTACCGGTGTATCTAGCAGAGAATAATCATCGTTCAATTCGGTTTCGTTGATCAAAGTTGGTGAAACCACATCACCATTGGTGATTTCTATGGAATAATAGATTCCTGCTCCGATATTACCTTCGGCAGGTGCAGTATAGAAATAGTAGGAACCTGTTTCAGGCAAGGTTATGGTGGTTTCCGGCAATTCATTATTAAACAGATTCACCAGTGCACCTAATGGGCCCACTTCATAATCCATTGATGAAACAACGATGTACATTGCTCCAGTGGGGTAGACATCACAATAGGTGTCTTCGTCGCACTCGTACTGGTTGTTGCATGCTTCATCTTTTTCTTTAGATTGAATGTCTTCATCTGGTACGCATAACAGGCCATAAATGCTTGATGTAGCTTCACAGCCATAGTCTACCGGGCATTCATCATCCTTGAAAAATCCACAATACTGCAAACACTTGTTTTCATAACAAATCTGCATTGATGAACAATCCAGATCTTCTACACACAAATCACCAAGTCCCTGTTCGTGTTCCGGTAAACACACAGTCGGCATTTTTGTATTGGTTTTAGGTAATTGATCCATACAAACACCACAGGAACCGCAGTTATTTGCTTTGTCAAAAGAACTGCATTCTTCGGTACAGAAAAAGCTATTGTTGTATCCAAAACAGATGCCACTTGCGCAATCATCATTATAATTGCAAGGCTCATACAGTTGCTGGCTACCATCTTTAGGTAATGTATCATCTTCCGGTAGACAGATATTTCCATATCCAGACTCAATCGACGGCATACAATCCATACCAGCGGGACAGTCATCAAGCTCCAGAGAACAATGCTTGGTACAGACCGAATTAAACATTGCACCTGATTTATCCATTTGCTCTAGAGCACATAAACCACTGGCACAATCGGAATTACTGTTACAGGGATAATCCAGAGGCTGATCCCAGGTTCGCAAGACACATGAATCAAGAGAGGAACATTCGCCCTCAAGACATACACCACTGCCAAGCTGTGTACCCCAGCCAACACATGCTGTGCCGTTTACCTTGTTGGGGTTTGTGCATTCGCCATCTTCGGGATTACATTCACCGACTTCATGACAATCATCAAGTGCTTCGCAAACAACAGGATCGCTTCCTTCACAAACACCGGCAGTACAAACGTCTGTCTGCGTGCAGGCGTCATCATCGTCGCATTCTGCGCCATCTTCTTTGGCGGGATCAGAGCATGTTCCGGTTTCAGGATCGCATTCACCGGCCAGATGACATTGATCAGAAGCTTCGCAAATCACTTCTTCGCTACCAACGCAAACACCTTCTGAACAAGTATCTTTCAGCGTGCAACCATTGTCATCGTTACATGCGCCTTCTTCGTTGATGGGCATACAGCCATCACAACAGGCATCGGTTGTTTCACAGGTGCAATCTTCTGTATCACCATCACTATCCTCGACATCTCCGTCCTGACCGTCATCGGTATCACCGTCCACATCACCGTCTTCGTCACCGCCGGAGTCTCCACAACCGGTCAAGGTAAGCGATGACATTGAAAGTACCAACAGCAACACAATCGTTAATGTACCCAATTTACTGAAAACAGATAGCTTCATCTTTGTTTCTCCCCTTTTCTGTGTTTAAAACTCTAGTTAACTTTTAAAAGCAGACATATTTTAATCAAACAGATATTCTTATTTTCATACTGACTTGAGTTGGTCAATAATATTCAAAATTTAAATAAATATCAACATTAAACATAACGCAACAACATTTCCACCATGTCTTTTTTGAACACAAGTCACTGTAATAACACTTGTATTTCATTCATAAAGACCGAATCCATTTAAGTTGCAGCAGTTCTGCTGATTGTATCTCGGAATTTTTATAAAAAACTTGACTATTACTTTTAAAAAAATAGAATGACGTGTCAGTCGCATGGTTTTTCATTTTCATTTCACGATAAATTACATTTCAGCAACAGCTAAATAACGAAATGTTTGTAAGTAAGGAAATGGATCATTGATACCATGAAATGACATGTCATTCTATTGTATAAACGTTAATTTTAATTCAGAGGAGTTAACAATGAATTCATTAAAATCCCTAATGGCTGTGCCAATATTTTTTATACTTTGCTTAACGCTGGCAACCTTCTCATTTGCGGATGAAACCAAGGGTACAGTAAACCCCACTGAAATCATGAAAAAAATGGATAAAACCATCAGTGGCTTTGAGGATCAGGAAATGGTTATGACAATGATTATCACCGGCGAAGATGGTGAAAACAAGTCATATGATTTCTGGCTCAAGCAAAAGGGTGAAAAAAGGCTGGTTCACTTTACTTCCGGCGAAATAAAAGGCATGTCTGTTTTGACTCTGGACAGAAACCTGTCCCATGTCTATCTGCCCGGTTTCAAAAGAGTGAGACGAATTGCCGCCAGCAACATGAAACAAACCATGGCTGGTTCTGACTTCACTAATGATGACATGGCCTCCACAAACTGGTCTACAATGTGTGACGCCAGTCTTGAAAGTGAAACCGATGATGCATGGTATTTACGTTGTACTCCAAAAGAAGATTATACAACCCCATACAATTATCTGGTGTTCAAGGTTTTAAAGGATGGTTATTATCAGTCTGAGGTAACCTACTTCAACAGTGACAACATTGCCTATAAAAAACAAACCGCCAGCAAAATGAAAGAGTGGGCAGAAGGAGTAAAACGATTCAGCTATGTCACAATGGAAAACCTGATTACCAAGCATACGACAGTTTTGGAAATTCACGAGTTTATTGCCAATCAGGGTCTAAAAGATTCTTTGTTCACCGTTCGTCAACTGAAATGGGGACGCTAAAACTAGCATAGCTACAGATAAGCAGGTCTTAATCTCTGGATCACTGCTATCCTTCCAAAATATAGCAGGTTCAATTCTTCATCAATTGAACCTGCTGTTATTGTTCATACCAAATAATCGGATTCATCCAGTTCTCTCGAAGTTTCTTTCCAACCGTTATCAAGTGGCAGGTCAAGATAGAAAACCGTAAACTTATCAAGTTCGCTCTCGAAGAACAGCTGACCGCCATGATCCTTAACAATTCCATGGCTGACAGAAAGCCCCAAACCTGTTCCCATATTACGTGGTTTAGATGTATAGAAGGGATCGAAGATTCTGTCTCTTATCTCAATGGGAATTCCGTTACCGTAATCTTTGACAGAGGTTCGTATCCACTTTCCTGAATTCTTTTCTACCACTCTTGCAGAAATTTCCATTTTTTTCATTTCATCGTATTCAGCATATCTGTCATTCAAGGCATCTCTGGAATTAGTAATCAGATTCATTAAAACCTGCATTATCTGTTGAGAACGACATTTAAGAGCAGGTAAACCGGAGTCAATATTGGTTTCAAGTTGAATCTGATCCTTACTGAGAATTTTGTTTGTCAAAGTCAAAGTAGATTCGATAATATCTTCCATATTTGCCAGGCTGTGATGCTCTTCCTCCTGTCTGGAAAACGACAACAGGTTCCTGACAATCTTTGCTATTCTGAGACTTTCGTTGACAATTTCCTGCGCATTTTCATAAGCCTCGGTATCCTCTCCACTTTCGTCCATGATAATCTGGCCAAAGTTCATAATGATATTTATGGGATTATTAATCTCATGGGCAACACCACCGGCCAGAGTACCAATTGATTCCAGCTTCTGTTGATGCTGAAGCTGTGCCTCCACTCGTTGCTTTTCTTTTTCTGCTTCTTTTCGATCGGTAATATCTCTGACACTGGACATCATATTAAAGGGCTTGCCTTCATCGTTTAACTGCACCCAGCCTACTGCACTGGCCGGAAATGTGCTGCCGTCTTTTCTGATGTACCTTGTCTCGTATTCACTGGAATAGCCCTTTGAATACACTTTTTCCTTAATTATTTTTGCATCAGCTTCCCGGTACTTCTCGTCAATCAGCTCCATGTATGTTTTTTTTCTAATTTCATCAATGGAATATCCCAACATATCCAGATATGATTTATTGGCATCCTTTATCCTGCCATCCATATCAAGAATAACCAGACCATCGCGGTTTGAGTCAAACAGATTGCGATATTTTGCCTCGGACAGAACCAGGGCACTTTCAGCCCTTACTCTGTCCGTTACATCCATAGTCATTATTACAGCCTTTTCACCAATAGCCGTATACATCCAGAAGAGTTCTACAAAATGTCCATCCTTGTGCATCAGCCTATAATGCTGAGGCACCACGATTTTATTTGTTTCACGAGATTTTGAAACAGCCTCGCTCCAGGATTTTTGGACGTATTCGCGGTATTCCGGGTCGGGATAGACCTTTTCATAGAAGGTTGTACCATCTGGAATCTCCTCAATGGTGTAACCAGTTATATTTTCCATCTCTTCGTTGACATACAAAACTTTCCCTATTTGACTATCTTCCTGTTCGGTTAACACCACACCAAACGGGGCTTTATCCACTGTAGTCTTGAAAAAGAGAATTTCTTCTTCATGGGTTTTCCTCTCGGTAATATCAAACATGGCACCATCTAAATACCACTTACCACCGTCATTTGTAGCAATTCCTTTTTCATAGAACCAACGAATACTGCCATCCTTGTGAATAATCCTGTATTCCAGAACGTAGGACTCACCTTTAGCCATAGACTCGTCTACAATCTTTCTGACATTTTCAATATCATCAGGATGAATAATGTCAGTAAAACCTTTACCCTGGTCAACATAGTCCGAGACGTCATATCCTGACATTTTTTCTATGGCATCACTGATAAATTCGACATTATAGTCTGCATCGTTGTCGCAACGATAAATTGCTCCAGGAACATTTCCAACCATACTTTTGAAGCGATACTCGCTTTCTTTCAAGTTTTTCAATATCAGTACGGTACTAAGCGCATCACTTATTCGTCTGCCGATTTCTCTGAACAGATTTTTCTCCACATCTGTAAAAACTCTCTCGTGTGTGCATTGATGCAAACCCAGAATCCAGGGTTTTCCAATTTGTGGAGCAAGTGAAATATACATCTGGGTTTTTACATTGAAGTTTTCAGCCATGTTTTCTACCACAGGAGAATCTCCTGTTAACGAAAGAATATGTGGCCCTTCTTCAGCAAGTGCAGTCCTGATTCCAATTGCGGTTTCATCATCCATTGGTATGTTCTGTGAAACGGGAAACTCCGTTTTGTAGGAATCGTTACAACCTTCGATGGGAATGGAATAATGTTCTGCTTCTGGATCCGCTGGGTATAGCAAGTATGCCCTGTCCACTGAATAAATGTCCGCAATAACGTCAACTGCTTTTTGCAACATATCGTCAACATCACTACTACTACGAATGGTTTTGTTGATACGTTCCATGTTTTCCAGAAAGGTCAGATATGTCCGACTCTCTTTTTCCGCCAGTTTACGATCACTGATATCGCGAGTAACACCAATCACACCATTAGGATTGCCATTATCATCCCGTAGAAACTTGACCGTAATTTCTCCCCAGAAGACGTTACCGAAACAACCGACAAATTCAGCTTCTATCAGATCATGCTTGTTAAATGAAATGCCATTCTTGCTTTCCTGAGCAAGTCTTGCTCCCAACACATTGAAAATTTTATTGCAAGATTCTCTGGTTGTTATTTGTTGAATTTTTATCCCCAGCAGTTGTTCCTCGGAATATCCCAAAAGATTTTCGGCAGCATTACTGGCATAGGTCAAATGTCCTTCAAGATCCATTGTCCAGATAATGTCAGTGGCATTTTTTGCCAGAAAACGATAACGTCTTTCACTTGCAGCAAGAGCATTAATTGCAGACTTTCTACTTCGCTCCGCCTGAATACCACCTGCAATAATAATCATGGACAAAGCAGAAATTATCAGCAATATAGCAACAGAAAACACAACCAGAGTTTCTGTTATATCTTTTATTTCTTTTCGAACATCATCAATATAAAGACCAGTTCCAACAATCCATCCCCATGGTTCAAAACCCATTACATATGATTTTTTAGCTGCAAGTACCGTATCCAGACTCTTCCATTGCCAGTAGTAATCAACAAATCCGCTACCATGTTCCTTAACCACCTTGGCAAATTCAACAAGTACCTTTTGGGCACGCTGGTCTATATAATCACTAATATTTTTACCTTCCAATTCTGTACGGTAAGGATGCATTATCATCCGCGGTTCCATGTCGCTGATCCAGAAATAATCTTCCATCTCAGCGCCATACCTCATCTGCCGAATGGCTTCCATTGCCTTGTTTTGGGCCTCTTCTCTGCTAAATGTCCCATCTTTTTCAAGTTGCTCGTAATAAGCCAGTTCGCTCCAGGCTGACTGGGTCAGAGCCTGAATCATCTCCTCTTTACGCTCGATTAATTTGTCTTCCAAAAAAGGAACGATACTAACGAACAGTACTATTCCAAATAATATTACGGTAACAAGAGAAGGCATCAATATTGTCAGTTGCCACCTCTCAAACAAGTCTATGAGTCTTTTCATTAGTATCCTACATCCTTATGGACAATAGTATAAAAGACGGCACTCAACGCGAGGCCAAATATCCCATTTATTGCTAAAACACCCTATACTTCACTAATTGTCCTCAGTGTACCATATTGATAGAAAAAATCAATTTATAGAATATTTCGAGGAAGAATTAAAAAGTGCGTTATTCAACATGCAAATGACATTTGGCAAAGGCTCGGTTTAAGTTTCCCCTTTTAATATACGGTAAGAACGATTAATCAGGTATCATCGTCCAATACATCTCTGATTTTTACACCCAGTGCTACCGGAGAAAACGGTTTACCAATGAAATTTACATCTTCACCTAAAACACCATGATGAGCAATAACATTATCGGTGTAACCCGAAGTAAACAGTATCTTTGTCTCGGGTTTGATTGAGAGAAGCTGCTGTGCCAGATCCCAGCCATTCATATTTGGCATTATCACATCAGTAATAAGCAAGTCAATTGTATCTTTCTTCTTCACAAATAATTCCACAGCTTCCCTACCTGAAGCAGCTTCGCATACTGTATATCCAAGACGGGTAAGAATTTTAGAGGTCATCATCCTGACAACCTGTTCATCTTCAACCACAAGAATATGTTCTTTACCTTCTGGAATCACTTGTTGATCATCATCTCGTTCAATATTTTCAGCTTCATCTTTGACATGTGGAAAATAAATTTTAAAGGTTGTTCCAGAACCAATCTCTGAATAGACTTCTATACTTCCACCATGCTGCTTTACAATGCCGTAAACGGTGGACAGTCCCAAACCCGTCCCCTGTCCTTTTTCCTTGGTTGTAAAAAACGGATCGAAAATATGCCTGGAGGTCTCCCCATCCATACCGTGACCCGTATCACTAACGGCCAGCATAATATTGCTTCCCATACTGCTGTATGGATGATTGGATGAATATTCCTTGTCCAGATCAATGACATGGGTTTCCACAACAAGTTTTCCACCATTGGGCATGGCATCTCTGGCATTGACTGCCAAATTGACAATAATCTGCTCTATCTGTCCAGGATCGGCCTTGACATTGCCAAGGTTTTTTGCGGGTTTGATTTCAAGCTGCACATCTTCACCGATAATCCTAACCAACAATTTATACAAACCATTTATCATATCGTTTAAATTTAGAATTCGTGGTTCGATTATCTGTTTTCTGCTAAATGCCAGAAGTTGCCTGGTAAGATCCGCCGCCCTTTGTGAAGCAAATGATACTTCATCCAGCATTTCAGTAATAGGGTCTGCATCACTGGCTTCCATTTTGGCAAGAGCAATATTACCCTCTATTGTAGTCAGAAGATTGTTAAAATCGTGGGCCACGCCACCGGCCAACTGACCAATTGCTTCCATCTTCTGAGACTGGCGCAATTGTTCCTCAAGAACAGTTTTTTCCTGTTCAGCAAGTTTTACAGGAGTTATATCACGCGAAACTGCAAGCACAGTAGTAATTCTGGAATGCTTGTCATACTCCGGTATTAGCCTCCAGTCCAACCACTTATGAAAGCTTTTCTCATCAAATTCGACTATCTCTTCGAGAGTTTCTCCTGTATCAAAAACCTTACCGATACTTTCTTCCCAAAGCTGACAAAGTTGCTCTTCCACCCCTATTTCCCGGTGAGTTTTACCGATAACCTTATTGCTATCCAGATTATAGCCAAGAGATGCAGCAGGATTGACATAGACATGGCGGGCTTTATCATCGAAGCGAATAACATAATCCGTGCTGTTTTCGGTCAAGCTGCGAAACTTTTCTTTTTGGTCCTTTAACTCCTGCTCATTATTTATCCATTCGGTAATATCTCTTGCGATGCCACACAAACCGACAATTTCGCCCTCGCCATTGGCATACGGAACCTTTACAGTATGAAAAGTGTGCCTTTTATTGTTCACTTTCCTGGTAGGCTCTCCAACAAGAACCTTTCCATCCAATACTTTTAAGTCTTCACCAGACTCCTGCCAATCAGTTTCCTGACCAAAAATCTCTGAATCTGTCTTCCCCAACATATCTGTCGCTTTTAAGGAATGTAATTCAAGCATCGCCGGATTCACCCTGATATAACGCCTAGCTTTATCCTTGACAAAAATAGCGTCAACAGCTGTTTCGAAAACTGCCCGAAACATTTCCTCGTTTTCAATCAATTGCAATTCTACTTTTTTTCTTTCGCTAATATCATCGTAAACTGCAACCACTTCGCCTGTGCGCAATTTATAAACGAGATTCTTGCGCCAGCCTTCTATTCTGTTGTCTTTATATAGTTTAACCGGGTAAGAAACAGTTTCACCAGTATTATATACATGTCTGAAAACATCAAGAAGACCGTAATCTTCAATAGTGGAAAAGACTTCGGTCACTTTTTTTCCAAGTGCATCAGAGCGATCCATACGTTCTATTTTTTCCGCCGCCCTGTTAAATCCCACAATAATGAAGTCTTCGCCATTGTTTACAGCACTGTAGATCACAACTCCACTCTCAATAGTCTCAAATAGTTCGTAGTATTTTTCCTCCAGATTTGCCTTTTCTATTTCGGCCTTTTTATATTTATTGATATTTTTTGTAAGCCCGACCAGAAAGCTGAATTTCTTGTCTGAATCTTCAGCAATTGAGATAGTCAGTTCAGCCCAAATCTTTGAGCCGTCTTTGTGTAGATATTTCTTCTCGAACTGCACATAACGTTTATTCTTCTGAATCACTTCATTAACAAGAATTCTTTCATTGCTGCGATCATCTTCACTGGTCAAACTCCAGATATTTTTGCCCAGCAATTCACATGAACTGTAACCAAGCATGTTTTCCAGAGATTCGTTGGTTTTAACAATCCGACCATCAAGATCTGTTGCAAACATTCCGAGAGTACTACCTTCAAAAATGGTTCTGAACAATGTTTCACTTTGAAGCAAATCGCATTCGACCTGTTTCTGTGTGGTTACATCCGTAGCCATAATAATTATTTCTTCGTTCGGTAGCTCCGAATTTCTTCTGCAAACATGGCATTCGTACCAAATGATACTGCCATCTTTTCTATCCAATGGCAGAACCAAACGTGTATCAAGATTTTTTTCTCTGGCAACCCTTATTGCACTTTCCACTTTTTTTCTGTAATGGGGATCAAATATACTGAATACTGACTGACCAACAAGCTGATCAGTGTAATTTTCTTTCATTTCTCTGTTTATAAATGAAATATCATCACTTCTGTCCAACACCAGAAGCAAACCGGGAATATTGCTGATAAGGTTTTGCCAGGATTCAACGGCAGGCACAGCTTTACTATTGCCATGCATTATATTTTCGTTTGGAGTTGCAAAAACCATAATATGAGTATCCGAATCATCTGATACACAGGCAGCAGCATTCCAGTTAACCACAAATTTTTCTTTTGTTGTTGAGCTATGTTGAACTTTTCCCCACCATGAACCCTTGATGGCTATTTCTTTCCTGATATTATCCAGGGTAGCAAAAGATTCATCAATTGGTATGATTTCATCAAGGTGTTTTCCCAAAACATCTTTTGCAGATAACATATACAATTTTGATGCAGCCTTGTTCCACGATGTCACCACAGATTTTTCATCTATGACAAAAGCGGCATCTCTGAACCCCTCAAGAAACTGAGAAATATTATGCAACTTATTCATTCACAAACATCCTTATGCCTGATTACATCCGCAGAAGCTTTCCCCCCAGTTACTAAAAGTTCACCTCTCTAAAAAAGTGCGTTTCGAGATAGAATCATCTTTTAAAATATATTGCTATGATTATAATAGTAATTACTTTAAAAAAACAGGAACACTTCGCTTGACACCTTGGCAATTTGCTTAATCATGTTGCTCTGTTCTGACAGTTTAGTGAATAAATTGACACCACAGATGGCATCCTATAGACTCCAACAATAAAATTGATTGCAGATCCCAAAAAACAATCATCGGTTTCACTATGCTACAGCAAAGATATTATACCATATTTCATTATCCAATAGGTAGAATCTAATGAAAAACATTTTATCCATATTCACTACTTTAACACTTATATTCTTTGTTTCATGCTCCAACAATGAGACACAATATGTCATAGATGGGGATTTTGACAAGGAAAATGAGACAGAATATGACCACGACTTTGAAAATGGTGATGAAGATGTCGACTCTGAGACAGAATATGACTCAAGCGATCTTGATCAAGAAGAAGAAATTCAGTCACAAAAAACTGTCGTAGGGGATTTCCCTGAGCTCGATATGTCGCTTTGTCTGATTGAAAATGAGTTAAACTTACAAGATTTTGATGAAAACTACACTCGAGTGTCAAGTGGTTCATACCTTCAGGATAAAACCTTTTACTTATTTACCTTGATGCAAAATGTCCAGAAAATCACTGAAATCCTGAGCACAAACGACCTGATATCTACAATTTCAACGTTTAAAAACCAAGACTTCAGAGATTCTCCAAATATTTGTCTGTCTGATAAGAATTGTTACAAAAATGCAATTATGCTTTCAGATAGCGAGATACAAAACATCTCCGATCAACTGGTAAACCTCTTTGCAGATACCGACTCCACCCTGCTGCTTGATCACATGAAGAAGTCTGGGGTGTTTCACCTATTTATTGAACTTGAAAACCAGCTATACCTCAAAAGCTCATTTGAAATGTCCATCAGTGAGCTTAACGATATTGTTTCCAGCTATATAAACAAGCTTGACGCCACTGAAATCGCAGAAATAATCACCAAAATCGATACTGACAACACTCAGGAAATGCTCTTTTTCGAACCTTCGCTTTTCTCGGCAATGGCATTTATGCTGCAAGACGAGAGAGATGAAGCGGCACGCTATGAACCGATGGAACTGGGAGAAAATGCGACAGCAATAGAATATATCTCCCACATCAACTGGAAAGACTATCCCTTTACAGTCATTCTCTCTCCAGGCATTGGAGCAAAAAACCTTGAACAGCCTTTGACAGAGGGAGGAGCCGAGCATTGCGATTTGGCAGCAGAAAGATATCACGCAGGTGTGGCACCACTTATCGCGGTTTCAGGGGGGCACGTCCACCCGGATCGCACCCCCTACGCGGAAGCCATCGAGATGAAGAAATATTTGATTGAAACACATAATGTCCCTGAAAAAGCAATCATCATAGATCCACATGCCAGACACACCCCCACCAACCTCAGAAATGTAGGCCGGCTTATTTTCCGCTATGGAATCCCAGCCGACAAACCCTATCTCTGCACCACCGATATGTTTCAAAGCCTGCTGATACTGAACTTTGAAGCAAGATGTCTGGATGAACTTGGCTATGTACCACACAGAAACATTGTCAGGTTGAAAGATACCGATAACTGTATATTACCAAGCCCGACTGTACTCCATATTGCCCCAAGTGACCCGCTTGACCCCTAGGCTATCCCGAATTTGCCATTATTACTTGAAAGCAAATCCCAATTAGGCTAGACTTCAAGCTGCATATTAACAGATGGAACATACCAGTTTCTTGCAGATATCTTTTGTGGGGATAATACCCTGACCTTTATACAGTCCGGTTTCCTTAACTGAGGAATAAAATGGCAAGTAAAACACAGACCGATCTGATAATGATAGAACGCGTGGTCAAAGACGACACTCAGCAGATTGAAGACCACGTTGCCTTTGAAGAACCTTTACAGATATATATCCAGGACAGACCAGCCTTTACAACACTTCGGACTCCGGGAAACGAGCAAGCCCTAGCCGCCGGAATTTGTCATACAGAAAACTATATCGACAACTTTCACGACATTGTAAGCGTTACAACCTGCAAAACAGGAAACAGGGTATTTGTTGAATTGACCCCTGAAAGATATAAGAAGGTAGAACATATCATTGACCGTGGTAATGTAATTGCCAAGACAAGCTGTAGTCAATGCGGAAAACAGCTTCTGGAAGATGTCATCCTCACCTGCCCCAACATCACCAAGGTCGGTTGTATTGAGCCTGAAATCATGCACATTTGCAGGCGTGAGCTGGAATCGAAGCAGGTTCTCTTCCCCCTTACAGGCGCAACCCATGCCGCAGGTCTCTTCGATATTGAGGGTAAAATGCTTTGCATGGCCGAAGATGTTGGCCGACATAACGCCTTTGATAAAGCCATCGGGATGCTATTGCTTGAAAACAGACTGGATAAAGCCTTTATCGCATTTATTTCCAGCAGAGCCAGTTTCGAAATGGTTCAAAAAGCTGCCAGAGCAAGATTGGGTATTCTGGCTGCAACATCCGGCCCCACAAGCATGGCGGTAGAGCTTGCCAGAGCCTCCGGAATCTCGCTGGCTGCCTTTGTCAGAAAAGGCAGATGCAATATCTATTCAGGCACCGACAGATTCATGCTAAGACGCAAACAACAGAGCCTCTGGCCAGTTAAAAGTGAACTTAAAGTTGCCGAAAACAATTGAGGCTATTTCTTTTTCAATGGCACCTTCAAACGTGTGTTTACCTTTGGCAGTTTTTTCTTGCCACCTGCAATATCAAGTATGATTTTCAATTCGAGAGTTTTATATAGCGGATGAGTAGTGGTAATCAAGACCCTTGCGGTAAACTTTCTACCCACATCTTCTGGAATGCTGATGAATAATTGCAGCTCTTCTTGACTCAGTTTATTAAGTCTGTTTGATTTTAAAACAAGTTTAACCTCTGGCTTGGAACTTTTGATCGAGAGAATCTTCAGATTCTTACTGCCGTTATTTATCAGCCGGATGTTCTTGGTAACAACTGATCCCGGTAAAACACCTGATTTCACGAATGTGCCAGGCAAAAGATCAAGTTCAACAAAAACATCGGCCAGAAGTATCAGGGTTTTTACATTATCATCAGGCTCGTTGGTAATGACAGTTATCGGCTGTTTTTGCGGCCCTCTTTTGTCTGTAGTATCAAAACGCACTTTGATAACAGACTTATCTCCCGGTAACAAAGCCTCGGAACTGGCCTCAAAGGCGGTGCAACCACAGGGAGAATATATTTCCTTGATCTTCAAAGGAGCATTACCGACGTTTGTATATCTAAACTCCACATAGACCTTGTCGCCACGGTTCAAGACACCAAAATCATGAGTGCTTTTATCAAATTTTATTTTTGGAACAGCCTCAGAGACATAGTCCTGCTCCGAAGCAGCAGATACAGAACAGGCTATCAGCATTAGCAGACCGAGAATAAGCACAGATATATTTTTATGCCTGTTTAAAAGGGATCTCATAGGGCAATACTTTCTTTCCAGATAAAAACCTGTTTTATCTATGCCCTAAAATACTGTTGTGGTCAAGGAGTAGGTAAAATCAACTGTGCTGCTCGAAACACTTATCCATCTCTGTGTAGTAGGAATCGGCGCAATCGGGACATATGCTGTGGGAAAATCTGTAGTTGCTGTGGGTGTAGAGATAGTCTTCAATAGACTGCCAGTTATCTGCATTAGATTCATCGCCGGTACTAATTCTGACCTGTTTGCATGTTGAACAGATGGGAATGAAAGAAATCGACTTTGCATGTTCCTTCATCTGGCTATGCAGTCGTAACATCCCCATTTTGTAGCAAGCCACACCAAAACACAGTATGGAAAGCGAACTCAAGAGCATGTAAACCAAATTACTGTTGATGTGGTTGTCCTGGTATCTCCAGCTCACAAACTGAGCCATAGCAATGAGAAGTCCAGCTAAACAACACGCCACCACATAAGAAAAATGTTCTTTCTTAAAGCGATTTATTGCCTGCATGATTGCCTCCACAATTTTGCAACAATTTGTCTAACTATTATTAAGTTCGACAAAATTATCTCACAATTGAGGACTTAATTGCAAAGTAATCCAAATAGTTACATTAATTTTTCTATTGAATTTATACCACTAAATGGATTTTCCGAAATATACAAGCGCTAATATTAATGATTATATATGTATTATCAGTTATTTACGATTGAAGGAAAACCCTGTGACTCCAGCTTTTCCAGAATGAAACCTGCAAAGTCTAGATTAGCAAATCCGGTAAAGTGGCCATCTCTATTGTTGTAAATTTTCAATCTTGAGCCATTTTCACCAAGATTCTGCTCCATTTTACGAACATTCGGCCCAAAATCATAACAATTTAACTGCTCTTTCCGGCAAAAATCCAGCACCAGAGGAGTAAAGGGACTTTCTTTCGGCGGTTGCCATTCTGAATTGATCCCCCAGGAGGCCATAAAATTCTGGAATTCGGAAAGATCCTGCATCAAATGTGGAGGAGGATATTGAAAAAGCAGAAACTTTGAGCCATCCTGCTTGACTTTTGTGGCCAGTCTTTTAATCACACTGAAGGAATAGCCAATAAGCTCTTGCAAATCCTTCGGTTGTAAAAGAAACTCGATACGACTTTCAAATCGCTGGTGTTTTGGCAGATAGTGCCAGTTGTTTTTTATCAATTCATAGGCAAATTGCACAAATCTGACCAGTGCCGAGGCCCTGATACCCGTTTTTAAAAACTCCTCGCCTGCAACGGCCAAGGGCACACCGTTTTCGTCAAAGGTGGTTGACTTGGAATACAGAATATCATCCTGCGGATCAAAGGTATCGTACAGTTGAATAACATAGTCACATTTAAGCTGGCTCACCAGACGGCGGTACACCACCTCCTCGATAAGAGGCGAATATGATACAAAGCCAAAATTGAGAATCTCCACTTTTTTATCGGGATATTTCTGCTGCACCATTTTCCTTAAATAGTGAGGAATTGTTTCGTTGGCCGGGGTAAAACTGTAGGTAAAGGAGTCGCCAATGAATGCAACACGTATTGTATCGGCCGGTTTTTCAACTTGATAGGGATGTTTTCGGTAATCCATTTCACCAAGGCCGGATTTCAGAAACATTTTAGGCACATGGTGATAGGTTGGATGGTTGCCATACACCACTTCCGTCATGGGCGGATCTGTCCAGAAAAAACGATAGAACATCTCTGCAATAAACAGCAGAACCAAAACGTAAATAAAGCCTTTGACTATTTTTTTAAAGATAGAACTTCCAGTATCACTCATTTGTCAAACTCTCGCCCCCGCTATGATGATTATTCTGCCTGATCTCTTCAAGCACTTCTTCAGAAGGTAAAACACCTTCACACCTTTTAATATCTTCAAGATACAGCTTTTCCACTTTCTGTAAATCTTCTTTTGTTTTATCTGTCCAGCGATTTCTTACCCTCAATCGCTGTCCCATGTCAATAGTTCTGCCATAAATACGCATGGCTTTTTTCAAAAGTACTTTTACCATATCCAGCAACATGCATTTATACATGCTCGACTCTTCAATATTCCCCTTCAGATTCGCTGGTATTTCCACATTGCGAATCTGCTCGTAAAAGTCGTGATACAACCGTCCTATCTGGTTGCCCGCAGCCGTGGCCCAGTAGGCGTTATCCTGTGCAATGCATTTCATCAGCCAGTCCTGGGCATTTTGCAGATACTGCGCTTTCTTTTCCAGAACCAGCATCATCTGCTTTTTTTCCGCCAACACCAGCTTGACCACCATAAAACTTTTCCGCTCAATCATTGCCAGGGTATAGGCCGCCAGTGCCCCTGGAAACTCGTTTATCACCTCGTCTTTTCTAAGACCTATTTCATAGTCCTGCCAGGCAGATAAAAGCTGCACTTTAGATTCTTCAATTTCACCAAGCCCAAACAGGGCCACGCCTTTGCGAACCTCCAGCTCAACCCGGTCATCCGCTTCAATTATCGGCCAGCCGGTTTTAATCATTTGGACACGATCAAGAGTCTCTTGCCACAATTTCAGCTCATGCATACAGGCGAGCAACCTGAAATGAGCATCCAGCACATCTTTATTGTTATAGTTTGTTTTTACTACTTGCAGATATTTTTCAAGTGCAGCCTGATACTTTGCCTGTTTATGATAAATCAGACCGGCATTATAAAGAGAATCCGAAACATGAATATCTTTAGGGAATCTCTCCACCAGAGTATTGAAATACAGCAGAGCCTCTTCCAGTAGACCTTCAGCAAAATAATCGTATGCTGCATCAAACAGTTTTACAGCCAGAATATTATCCGGCACGCTACTTTTTTTGCTGTCCCTTTCAAGCTGACCCGCTTTAGGTTCCATTCTCATGGTATTTGGCTCGATTATAATTTTGGCAGGAGCGCAGGCAAAAAGCAGCATAACTATTAAAATGGTAATAAATCCCCTTAACATCATATTATTTTTCCACAGCCAAGGATTCGGCAACACGTATCAGCGAGTCGATATCTGCCACATCACGGTTAAATAAAGGTACAGAAAACGTATCGGGGTTTTTTGTCATTTTGTTGCGGAAGGTACTCAGAGTCTCTCGCTGTTGCATGGATGCCGACTGATATTTTTCCTGCGCTGTAAAAAGCCTCTCGGCAAATGCTTCACACTCTTCTTTGCTTCGGCCAGAGTTTTCGAGCAATTTTTTCAACACGTAGTTTTTATCCTCGCATTTATCAAGCAACCTGAAATAGCGGTTAATGACAAATCCGGTAAAGGGCAGATTCATTCTAAAAAGTTCTCGCTTAAACAGAGAGGCTTCCTTAAGTGAATTTATTTGTGCCGTGGCCACAATTAAAAAACCGGTTTTATCATCATGCAACAATTTTTGCACATCCACTGCCCTGCTTTTAAAGCCTTCGAACAAATCCTGAAACAGAAAGAGAAATTCCGAGAGATCCTGCAACATCTCGCCACCGACAAATTTTGTCAGCGTCTTAAAGATATAGGCCGAGCCGAAACTCAAAACCTGAACACCGACTTTGCCCGCGGCCAGATAGGGCTTGATCACCCATTTGAAAATGGACTCGTCAAACAGATCAATCATCCTCTGTGGCGCATCCAGAAAATCCAGTGCGTGAACCGTGGGTGGCGTATCCATAATAAGCAGATCCCACTTACCCATATTGGAAAGCTCGTACAGTCTTTCCATGGCAGTATACTCGTGAGTTCCACCTACCGAACCCGAAAAATGTCGATAAAATTTATTGGCCAGAATGGTTTTGGCCTGTTCCTCGTTGGGTGCATACTTTTTAACCAGTCTGTCAAAGGTACTGCTGTTATCCAGCATCATCGCATCCATTGTGACAAAACCGTCTTTGGTCGGAATCTTGATCGGCTCCGAATTCTCCTCAAAGCTGTCCAGCCCCAGAGAAGAAGCCAGCCTTCTGGCAGGATCGACCGTCAGCACCGCAACCTTGCGACCTTTTTTCGCAGCATAGCATCCAATAGCAGCGGCAATGGTAGTTTTACCAACTCCACCCGCTCCACAGGTAATAATGACAGACTTGACATCAATGATTTTGTCAATCGCGCTCATACTTCGACTACCTTCTGCCTGATGGCATCAATTACACGCTGTACCTCTTTAGGTCCAAAGTTGCGACTGAAAATATAAGGCACCTTGGTCATTGGAAGAGAAATATTCTCCTCAAGCATTTTGAGATATTTTTCGCACAACCTTCGTCTTGAGGACACAGTAGCGGCAATTTTCCCCAGGGAGGAAAGATGCAGATCATCATCGCCCTGCCCGACCAGATTTAAGATACAGTTTTCATCTTCAGTATCGAACATGTCCGGAAAGACCGCATTCACAAACAACAAACCCATGGGATAATTGTAGTCGTCCCGAATGGCTTCATACATTTCCATGGTCTCGGCCACCGGCATCTCTTCCGCCAGGCTGATCAGATTGATCAGTGTTTTGGATGGATCACGCAACATGCTCTGCATCCCGGTAGCTTCTCTGAAAATAGGCCCGTTTTTAACTACCTTCAACATCACATTGGGCAAATTTATCAGAAACATTCCGTGACCAGTTGGCGGAGCATCTACGATGATAAGGTCATACAAAGGTCTGTCGCTTCTTTTGAATGTCTGATTGACATGATAATAAATCTTGCCTAGCACAACCAGATCGTTCAGGGCCGGAACCGCCCTTAAGAAATATCGTACTGCACGATTTTCAAAAACCAGCTTGTAAATAAATTCTATTTTAACCTGCATCAGGGCATATTCTTTCAATGCCTTATCAGGTGAAATATTTACCGAGAAGAGGTTCGGCATAACTTCAGAGATTTCGCCGGTAGACTTTTTCACCCCTAAATAGTCTGATATTTTATCCTGGGTATTTATCTGAACCAGCAAAACCCTTTTGCCACTATCTACGGCAAGTTTGGCTAAACTGGCAGAAATGACGCTTTTGCCAACGCCGCCTTTCCCCATGTTAATAATCAAACGCCGATCAAGAAGATTTTTCATATTGTATCCGCTTTATCACAAATGCCACTAGAACCCTAACTAAGTCTTTTATCACAGGAAGCCGATGTAGCAGCAATTAAACCGTACAAACAGGTATTATAAGGAGTAGCAATATTTAGTTCTTTACCAAACCTGTCAACCGCACCACAAATAGCTTCGATCTCTGTTTCGCGCTTGGCCAGCACATCTTTCAACATGCTCGAGCGATTTTTTTCGGTAAGTCTGGCAACTTCAAACATGCGCTCAACCAATGCATCACGATCAAGCTCAATCCCTTTGGCATCTGCCAAATCGGCCACTTCCAATACCGCATTTTCAGCAATGCCCTTCAGGTTCTCCAGATAAAAGACATCGCCATTTTGAACCCTCAAAAGAGCGGTCAGCGGGTTGATAGCGCAATTTATCGCAAGCTTGGTATATAATATTTTAGCAATATCTTCAGAAACGGAAACATCAATCATCGTATCTTTAAAGCAGTCTGCCATCTTTTCGATTCTCTCGCTGGTACCACCGGACAACTCGCCAATAAGGGTGTCGCCATCACCCACATGATGCACCACACCATCTTCGGTAATATATGCACCATTGGTTGTAGAACCTGCCAAAACATTTTCCTGCCCTACGATTTCGGCAATCTGCTCTACGTTACCAACACCATTTTGCATGGACAACACCAGAGTTTTTTCACCTATCAAGGCCCGGTGCTGCATGATGGCTTCTTTGGTCTGGTATGACTTCACACATACAATAACCAGATCCTGTTCACCAATTTCAGAGGCATCCAGTACTATTTTGGGGAATACCATGACATCATCTTTGACACCAGTAATATGCACACCTTTTACCCGCAAAATGTCTGCACGAATTCCCTCTCTCACCACAAGGCTTACATCAAACCCCACCAGAGAAAGATAACCACCAAATAAAGAACCAATCGCACCCGCACCTATTACTGCTATTTTCATAATTTCCTCTCTGATTACAACGCCCTCCCCAAGGTTTGATTGATATTACTTCCAGTACCGATATTGGTCAAGGTGAATGATTGCCAACAAGTTGTTAAAGTCGAGATTCTAACAAAATAAAGCCTGTGCAATTTTTATCGGACAAGTCATTTATTATCGGCTTTGCTTTCCTTTTGCCAGCGTTTACGGATTTCAACCGTGTCCGGTTCCCAGCTTTTTCTGGCAGAGTCAACGATATCAAGGTTTTTATAGGCCAGATCTTTCTCACCAGCAAACCACAAGAATTCGGCATATGCCAGTATATCGGACATATGCACGGCATGGCCCTGCATACCCTTTGCGTAAGCATCCAATGCCTTTTGTTTCTCTCCAAGCTCCAGATACATCAGAGCCAGCGTTCTTAAGGCAGCACCAGTTTTATCTTTAGCAACAAGTTCAAGCATCATTTTTATCGCACTCTGTTTTTGTTCTGGTGGCAATATTGCAAAAAGCGTTTCGGCCTGTTTTATCGCGCAAGACATTGATTCGGGATTAAAATGCTTGCATAAAGCAAAATTGGCCTGTGCCTGTTCCAACTTGTTTTGTTCGAGATAGGTTAAAGCAAGCCTTTTATAAGCGGGCCAATGATCGCTCTGGCTCTCTATATGACACTTCCACAAGTTTTCACTTGAGGCAAAACAGTCGGAATAGTTGTGGCTCATCAAACCGAGCATTGTCACAAACAAAGTAACAACTCCCAGTGCAACTTTGTTTAAAGCATTATACTGCAAGAGCAGAGCAAACGGCACAAGCAAAAAGCCAAAAATACCGAAATACAGATAGCGCGTTGCGTAATACTGGTGGAAGGGATTGGTCAGCATGGTGGGCAAAAGTGAGACCACAAAGAAGAAGATCCCAAAGGCCACAAGCCTGTTTTTAAACAGTCCCCAGATAAAAGCTGCCAGCAGAGCAAGAACCAAAAGAACGTCCCGCACAAACGCAACAGATAAAAGCTCTGGAAATTCAAACATCTGTATAACATTCAAGCCAACAGGATAAAACGACATTTTCAGGTAGGCAAAAAGCTGAACAATCCATAAAGGCAATAAATTGTAGGGAGGAATAATCACATTTTCTGCAACATTTTCTACCCCGGGGCCACCTTTTGCGGTGACTGTAATGTAGTAGAATGCTGCAAAAAGAAATGTCATAAGGACAAAAACAAAAGACCCGGCTAATTTACGGATGTTTTCTCTGGTGAAAACTCGATTACTCTCCAGATAAAGCAAATCCAGTGCGACTATTACCAATGGTAAAAAAGCTGCGGTTGGTTTGGATAGAAGAGCCAGAAAGTAGGCAAACAGAGAAAGCACGAGGAACTTTCTATTCGCTTCGATGGAGTGGACATAATATGACCAGAGTGACAAAAAGGTAAAACAGCCACAGAGGAGATCTTTTCTGGAGGAAATCCAGGCCCAGGAATTTACATGAACCGGATGAAACAGAAAAGCGATTGCGAGCAAAAATGCCACAAAACTGGCATGATCCCCGGAAATTGGTAGTTTTTTTTGCAGGCTGTACTGCCTGATCAAAAGTCTGACGAATAAAAAGCAAAAAACAATGCTAAGTCCATACCACAAAAAACTCTGAAATCTTACCAGTGGCGATTGAAGACCAAACAGGTAGTAATCCAGTGCAAGGCTCATATCTTTTAGCGGCATATATTCAACAACGCCTTGTTGAGCTTGCGGGATTATCAGAGAAACAATCTCGCTGAGAGATTGCACATGCAGGCGGGCGTTATCAAGGAAAACAGGTGTGTCATCATAGTTAAGATATTGAAATTCATATAGATTAACAGTAAATAGAAAACAGACAAGCATAATAACAAAACAGTAAATCAAGCTCATTTTCATGTTTGAATCAAGTAACAACTGTTTTTTTCGAGTCTTGGACAAATGAGTTTTCCTGTCTGATAAATATCAAACTGCTGACTCAATACTGCGAGTTAGCAACAGTGCAATATGGGACAATAGGACAATGTACAAGTCGGTATATCAGCATTTATTGATGATAAAATATCACCTGTCTTCTGGCACGTCAATAAATGGATCTTCTAAAATATATTCAATATAAATAATAGAAGAAATTGAAGCGATAGAAACCTTGCTTTTTAAGATACAATCTGGCACTATCTCCATACGTTGGTTGTACGAGGAACGGAGGGAGTATGAAAAAGAAGTTATTTCAGGTTTTCTATCTGGTTTTATTAGCGTTTTTAATTTGTTCCTGTGGTAGTGAAAGCGAAAATGGTACCATCGATGGCGACCTTGACATAGAATCAGAACAAGATTTGGAGCAGGTAGAAAACAACGAAAACGCACAGGTAGAGATCAGCAATTTTTCTGTTGTTGAAAACACAGCAAATTCTCTTTCCTTCTTTGCAGAATGGTCAACCGATATAGACTCCGCTACCAGACTGGATGTTATCTGTGGCACAGACTATCAGGAAAGTTTTACCAGCGATAGCGCAAGCAAATCACATCAGGTCTTTGTCATGGGTCTTATCCCGGAAACGCAATGTCAATTTACAGCTATTGCCAAGGACAATGCAGGTTTGACTAAAACAAGCGTTAAAACCGTCAATGTTACGCTGCCTGACTTTTTCCCTGCCATCAACCTCGTCAAAGTCGATCTGAACAAAATGCAGCGTGGCTGGACACTGGTAAACCTGGTGAACTCCCACGACAACAAACCCATGAGTGTTGCCATGATAGATGAACAGGGAAGATACCGCTGGTATCACCGTGTTGAAACCACCTCCACCGGTGCCGACAATGATGTCAGAACAGTGGAAAATGGCGTTCTGATTGGTGGAACAGATGGAGCGATTCACCCACAAATTATCAGTTGGGAAGGAAAACAGCTCTGGAAAATTCAGCTCGATATGCACCACGATTTCAGACCAATCAATAATGGCGCCCAGTATTTCTATCTGAGCAGTGTAGACATCTGCGAAAGTCCTAAATGGGACAATGCAGATAACCTCTCTGATTCAGTACATATTTGGGATGTTGAGCAAAATAAACCGGTCTGGCAGTGGGTTTTATGCGAGCATTACACTCCAAAGGAAATAGTAATCGACTGGTCGCATCTGAACTCTGTGGAAGCTTTCCCGAATGAAAACGCAATCCTGATTTCTTCCAGAGAACAACATGCATTGTTTAAAGTGAACATGGACAACGAAGAAATTGTCTGGAAGCTTGGTCTTGACGGCGATTTCCAGATGAAGGATGAAGATCTCTTCTACCGCCAACACGCAACTGAAATTCAGCAAAATGGCAATATTTTACTGTTTGACAATGGCGATGATCGTCAACCAAATGTCCGCGAATATAGTCGAGCAATAGAAATTGCCTACGATGAAACTAATATGACAGCCGAGGTAGTGTGGGAATACAGGCATAATCCCGACATTTTTGCACCTGTCTGGAGTGATGCAGACAAGATGGCAAACGGTAATGTGCTGGTGACTTTCGGCAAGGAATATGAAACAACATCGCTGGTAGAAGTAACCGCAGAAGATACAGCGGAAGTAGTGTGGGAGGCACAGCCAGCAAACGGATGGGGTGTATATCGTTCAGAGCGGGTAATTGACCCCATAAAAGGATACATAGTAAAGATTGACAATTAGATTGCTATAGTCTATATGGAGTGTCATTCAGAAAGTCTGAATACTTAAATAATACACAAGTGATTGGCAATACTGCCTGGTAATAAACCGGCAAATAGTGGAATGTAGTAAACCAAACAGCTGTATATATTCAAGAAGTGTGTCGGCAGGGCTGTGCCCAAACCTCATACACCTTGTTTAATTTTTATATATTGTGAAGTACTTTGTAGTAAATCGGCAATATTGCCGGGAGACGTACAAATACAAACTGGAAAACCAATGGCAAGTTCAACTAAAGCAGATACTTTAAAGAAAAAACACAAGATGTCCCTGAGGACTGAAGAAAAGCGGGTAATTCATCCTCATCGCTCATACCGGAAACTTGTAGAGGTTTCAAACAGAGTTTTGTTATTTGAATTTCTAATCCTCTCACTTCCTATGACCATTGCGATATATTTCCTGTACCCTCTTCTGACCTACCTCAATTGCTACAACGCATATTTCCTGCTGTCCGGTGTAATTCCGGAGGAATTTATTCGTATTCAGCAGGTTCCCTATCTTGGTCAGGTGCTGTATATTCTCTCTATACCTGGTTCGTATCCAACATCACAGTTTGCCTTTATCACGGCCATAGTTTCTCTGCTGATCTTGCTGATAGTGCCACAAACTAAATTGCTACCCAAAAGTATCAGCATGTGGATTGCCTTTTTTCTGTTTATCAATCTGGTTTCGTCTGTATTCTTCATGCTGATACCGCATCTGTTTCCATACACGGTATCAGTTTTCTCTGATCTGTACATGAAAACAGAAGTCAGCATGTGGATAATTTTGCCTCCTCTGCTGGCGATATCCGTCTTGCCACTCCCCTCAAGGTTGCTGAGCAAATTCTTCCTTATCGCAATGATTTTACTGCTCGATATTATCCTCGGCATTGTGCGATATGTATTCTTTATGTACATGCTAAATAAATACTCTTTTTTGTTCATGGCCGTAATGTTCTTCTCGTTCGGGCCATTGATTGATTTTCTATATGCAGTTGCAACCTATTCAATTTACGTCAGCTATGTATCTCAAAAAATCAAAAGGAAACTGAAATTATGGAAGTGGTCATATTAATTCTGAAGGCATACATTATTTTTGTTATGCTTTTCATGAGTATTTATACAATCCGGCATATCTGGTTTACCATCAACCGAATGAGTGGCGAACAGAGAATTTTCACCCAGGACATCATTGATGATGAGCTTCCCTACCTGACTGTCCTTATTCCCATGCACAATGAAGAGCAGGTAGCGACTAACATACTGGAAAGAATGCTGGTGATAGACTACCCTCATGAGCGGCTGGAGATCATCCCGATCAACGACCATTCGTCGGATAAAACCAAGGATATCATCAACGATTTTGCCACCAAGGATGATCGCATCAAGCCATTGCACAGAAGCAGCGGAAAACGTGGCAAACCTGCCGCAATGAATGAAGCGATGCAAATGGCAACCGGCGAAGTGATTCTGGTATTCGATGCCGACTATCTACCCCCCAAAGGCATATTGCGTGATATGGCGGTTTGCTTTTTCGATCCCGAAGTCGGTGCCGTTATGGGTCGCGTTGTCCCGATAAATGTTGACAAGAATATGCTAACAAGATTAATCGATCTTCAGCGAATCGGTGGCTATCAGGTCGATCAGCAGGCAAGACACAACCTCTCGCTGGTTCCGCAATACGGTGGAACAGTTGGAGGATTTAGACGAGAAATGGCCCTGGAGCTTGGAGGCTTCAATCCGGATATTCTGACGGAAGACACAGAGCTGACCTACAAACTGGTTCTCTCAGGCTGGAAGGTAGTCTATGCCAACCGCGCAGAGTGCTACGAAGAAGTTCCCGAAGACTGGAACGCCAGAGCAAGACAGGTTAAACGCTGGGCCCATGGTCATACACAGGTCATGTGGAAATACCTCTGGCCTATCATGAGATCCCGTGTCATCCATGGATGGGAAAAAGTAGATGCAGTACTTTTACTGCTGATCTACGCCGTTCCAACAATTTTATTGCTGGGACTTTTAGACTCGGTTGCATTGTTTTTCCTTGGAGAAATGAACATCGTCGACAGCGCATTAGTGTTTATATACGTCGCTGCCTATAACTCCTATGGTAATTTTGCACCTTTCTATCAGATAGCAGGCGCGGCACTACTGGACGGAGTTTCATCCCGTATGTTGCTGATTCCATACCTCTTGTTCAATTTTTTCTTCAACCTTTGGTATATTTCAGCAGGCTTTTTGGGCGGAACACTGGATTCAATATTTACCAAGCGTCAAACCGAGTGGGAAAAAACTCCTCGATATAGAAAAGCATAATCAAGGAAAAGTATCGTGAAGAAACGAATACATTACATACTACTGCTAATACTGGTTGCAACATTGCTGGTTTCAAATGCATTTGCCTTATCCGAGAATACCGAGGCTCCCAATTCCTTTAAGGAAGAAAAGCCCATTGTGATTTCGCCAGGCAAAAAAATAACAGCAAACGCAGATGCCGAAGAGCAGGAAAATGAAACCGCAAACACAGACGAAGTAGAGGCAAGCGATAATGAGGAACAAGAAAGACCGGCTACTTTGATTTTAAGTGAAGGTAGTAAGCTGATTGTCAATGAAGACACAAGGACACTGCTTATTTTCCTCAATCTCATCTTTTTCCTGATAATAATTCTGCCATTGATTCCGGGAATCATCGAATCTTTCTCCCCGGAAGACAACCAGCCTCTTCAGATCAACATGGATTACAGCAAGGATATACATTATTTCGATAATTCATTCAGAGAGATGCTGACCGAGCTGATTGATATCGAAAAACCTGGTGTGCAAGAAGTAACGTTCCACGACGATAAGCCATTAGAAGAAGTTCATGTAATTTCAAATGGCGACACCGAAAACATTTCCTACGAAGACATGAAGCATATCATGGTCTTGACCAACGATCTAATGGCCAACGCCAAGGGTGACTTTCGACGAGAAATATATGTGAAAGGCAACACTACTATCGGGCCGAATTCAAAAATAAGAGCCATTGTAGGCGACAGACATATCTCTTTTGATGAAGGTTGTCAGGTACAACGATGGATCGGCTGCCCCGGCGAAATTAAAATAGAAAAAAATTGCAATCTTGGTATCAGAGCGGTTTGCGATGAACAAATGACTATTTCCGAAAGGTGCATCTTTAAAAGCATCTATGGCTTGCCAATTGTAATAGGCAAAGGAGCCTGGAACAGCGAGCCACCCAAATTCGATCTCAGACAAAAACCAACACTGGAAGAAGATACCAACGATTACAAATTCAAGAGCAAGTGGACCAACATTCCCGCCAACAGCAAGATAAACAAAAACATTCTTGCCAAAAAACGTGGTTTGGTAATTGGCGAGAAAAGCATTATCAAGGGTAATGTCTCGGCCAGTGGTAAAATTATTCTCAAAAAAGAAGTAGTGGTCGAAGGAAATCTGTTTGCAGAAGGTGACATAATCATTCACAAAGACAGCATAGTTAAAGGAAACATTTATTCCCTTAAAACTATCAAGATAAAAAACAATGTCAAAACAGGAACCCATCCTGACAAAAACTACATCATTGCAAAAAAAGAACTGGAAGTGGGAAGCTATGTCAACATCTATGGAAATGTCAGAGGTGATCTGAAAGTTACCTTCGATGAATACGTTAATCTTGAAGGTAACCTTTTCTCGGAAGGTAACATTGATCTGGGCCCTGGCACAATCGTCAGGCAAAACATATTCACCCAGTCGGAAATTCATATCTGCGAAGGAGTTTTGGTCGGTCGACCCGAGCACATTAAATCAATAGTTGCCAAAAAGGGCATCGAGATCGACCGTGATGTAACAATACATGGATTTTTATCAACCGATGGCACTGGAGTTGTGTCGTGAAAAATATTTTTATTCTGCTTATCATCCTGATGATTGTTAGTGTTGTTGCCCTCTACATTAAGATGGACAGGGCCAAAATCATTGACCAAGAATATAATACTACACTAATCATTTATCATCCCTCCATGAAGGATGACTATGGCTACATTCTGGATGCCTATCAAAGCGTTCTGGAAGAAGAAGGCGTACCTCATGAACTGGCAACCCCGGATGAGCTGTTGACCACCAAAGCCTTCGATATTGCCAAAAATCACCCAACGATGATTTTCCCGGATCACGTGGCTCAGATTATGCCCAGCGATATGATTTTCTGGACACTGGAATACATGAAATCCGGTGGTAACATCATGATTGTGTATGACCCGGGTGTTAAAAGTCTTGGTAAGACATATCAGGAACCGGTTTTTTCCAGACTTCTCGGAATACAATATTGCCTTTATGAGGATCTGAAAAAAGATGCCTATACCCGTGGGCATGTGCAAATTGCAAATCAGCAAAGTGCCGATTTTCTTGAAATCCCTCAAGGTAAAATATGGAATGATCTGTATGTAGGTGGCTATGGCTACGAAAAACTTACCTATGACATGGCTCGTAACAAGCTTTGGTCTAAAGACAGCGAGCTGGAGTTCCATGCCTATGGCAAGCTGGACAACAATGAAACAATTCCATTGATAGTCAGCAAAAGCATAGAAAACGGCAAAGCCTTTTATATCAATCTTCCACTGGGACACCTTAAGGCTTACGGCTCAGACGATATGTGGCTCAGAAGCATGCTCAGAACTTTCCTCTTTAAAATTGCAAAAATCCCGCACATGATGAATACCCCGGAAGGAATCGGAGGCTTTGTAATCAATTGGCATATCGACGATAACACCGAGTGGTTCAACATTCCCTACTTCGATAAAATGGGATTCATCAGAGAGGATCTGCAAACTTCACTGCACATTACTGCTGGTGATTATGTGGATCAACCTGGCGACTGGTTCGGTTTTGATGCATGTGGCCTTGGTCGCGATTCTGCAAGACACGCGATGAAGTTTGCGACAATAGGTTCCCACGGTGGCTGGAGACACAACTGGTTTGCCAAAACCATCAAAGATAATATGGAACAACATGACGAATATCTGAAAGCCTCGAAGCAGGCCCAAAAGGATAAAGACGGAGCTAAAGCCAAAGAGAACTCGGATAAAGCAGAAGAGATCAACAAAACCACCAGAGAATTTATCCGAAAATACATCAAGACCAACAACGACTGTCTTAAAGATGTAACCGGTTACAGCATCAAGGAATATGCTGCACCGGATGGTGTACATCCACAACCCATGGCAACCGAAGTCCTGGAAGATCTGGGCATCATTGCTTACTATTACACGGGTGACTCGGGTTCTGCGCCAAACCGTACCTTTACAGATGGGAAAATGGTGTCGGAGTCGGTTTTCGCCTTCCCTATCCTGCCAATGGGCACCATTGCCAGCGTAAACGAAATGTATCGTCGCGAAATGACTCCCGAAGAAATTTTGAGATACATTGTCTCAATTATCGACTTCGCAGCCAAAAACAGAACCGTAAGACTGTTCTACTCCCATATGTACGATTTCAACGATTTCCCAATCTATCACATGACTTTGGAAAATATGATGGATCATGCAGAATCTTTGCAATGGGAAAAGAAGTTGCAAGTTAAACCGATGAGCTATTTTGCAGAATTCATGCAGAAACTTATCGCGGCAAACTACCGATTTAAAACAACTACCGAGGGTCTGGAAATTACAGTAACCAGCCCCAAAGATGGAATAGAAGGTCTTACAATCGCCATACCAAGCGACAATTACAAATTACCCAAACTTGAAAAACATGAAGTAAATGCAGACGAAAATTATTATTACATAACTCTGAGAGGTTCTTCGGTTGAGACAAAGCTACTTGTACAATACAATTAATACAAGTTTACTTGTTATTTTGGCAGGTGTAATTTTTGTGTCCGGCTGCCAACATTCCGATGGCAGGATGGGCCATATTGAACAAAAAGCCGAAGCCATGCATCCGGCCCTCCGAGTGGCAGACAAACACCCTGCGGTAGAAATAATGAGTCGCTTTATCTACCTCGAAGAATCTGATGTAGTGGTTTCAATTATTCCCTACAGTGTAGACCTGATGGCTTTGAATCTATTGAGTCAGAATAAAGACATTGATCTGGTTAAAAGATATCTGCTCTGGCATCTGGATCATCTGAACTATCCAGTAGACAATCTGGGTCTGACCGCTACCATTTACGACTATGAAGTAGATTTGCAATTAAACGAAAAAAGCCTGGAATATTACGATTCGTCCGACAGTTACTCGGCCATGTTTTTACTGTTGCTTAACAAGTACTACAAAAAAACCGGCGATAGCGAAATTATCATTAGCAACCGTGCCAAGCTGGAAGACATTGCCTATAATATAGTTGCACTTATGAATAAAGATGGCCTGACCATAGCCAAGGCTGACTATAAAATAGAATACCTGATGGACAACAGCGAGGTTTACGGTGGCTTGAACGCCTTTGTGGAAATATGCATGGCATTCAACTGGGATGTTGCAGATTATTACGCTAAAATGGCCAATAATGTTAAAACAGGTATTCTGCAAACTTTCTACAGCACCAGACAAATACTGCACTGGGCCAGAGACAAAGAAACTGTCTCACCTTCGAGCTGGGGAAAATTTTACCCGGATGCTTATGCCCAGTTAATGCCATTGATGCATGGCGTACTGGATGATTTCCCTGAACTGGAACAATCATTATGGGAAAATTTCAACCTGCACCACGCAAAATCAATAGAGAATGCGGAAGTAGTACAGAAGATAGTTTATTACTTTGCCAAACAGGCAATGGAAAGATAGCAAGAAACTTCACCGTTTTGGTGAATATTTGAACTAGAAACAACTCAATGGAGTCATAGGGTGGCACATAAAACCAGCAGACGAATTCTTTTACTGACAATGATGCTTATCGCAACATTCATGCTTGCATCAACAATGCTTCTGGCTCAGGAAGAAACCGATTTACCCGAGACCGAGGCAACAGCGGAAACGGATGAGACTGTCCCGGCAGTCGAGGCGACCAAGGCTGATGCAGTCGAAGAGGGCACCTTGGAAGATCGCAACATTGCGGAGTCGGAAACAGAAGATGCAAATGCAGAAATCGAAGAAGACACCGACGAGATAGCAAAAGATGAAACAGAATCAGAGACGGAAGAAGTTGAAAAAGAAAAAACGCCCGCCAGAGAGAAACATAAAACAGATGGCCTGTGGATAAAAAGTTCCGGCAACGAGGACGAAGAAGCTGCCGTTACACCTGCTGTAACATTGAAAGTTAAACCGACTCTGCTTGAGCCTGAAATGAAATTCAGAATTGAAGCTAGCTTTGCCGTTGACTTTCTGATTCCCTTCGACACCTATGGCACCTGGGAAACTCTGATGGTCGGCTTTTTCCATACCCCTATTCCCAACCTGACCTACTACTTCAAAATTGGGGCAATGTGGCAGAAAACAAAAGGTGTCGGATATCTGGGAGCAGGCGTCTATATCGACTGGACATACTTCTTAACAACTATCACCGAAATCTCAACTGGTCTCTACGCCCAGTTTTATCCGGTCTTGACAGCGCACCACGAATTCAATTTTCACATTCTGGAAGACCCGGGGCTTAGCCTTATCCTTGGCGTAACCTATATTCAATCCAAAAAAAATATCAAAACAACAAACAGAACCCTTATTCCACAGGCCGGGTTAGCATTAACTCTTGATAAATGGGTTCTGGAATACAGACTTTCAGTAGATATCGCCTTCCCCGGAACTCATGTGGGACTGGCGCATCTGCTTTCTGTAAACTATGGCGAAGATGGAAAATATCAATGCTATCTGACAGTTCATGGTGGTAAGTCGTCATATCTGGAAGAAATTGGTACAGATCAGGAAAAAGTCAACAACACCTTTGTCGGGGCTTCAGTTGGTCACCGGCACTGGATCAAACGCAACTGGGGTTTGTTCGGAGAGGCAAGATATCTCTGGCTTAAGGATGACTACAGCCTGATTGGTTTCATGTTCGGCGGTTTCTACGCCTGGTAAAAGTGCGAATATATATTTTTGAAGATTGCTGGGAATAATAATTCAGCGCAAGACATATACTGGAGAATGATATGCGTAAGCATCGTAGCAAAAACATGCTGCTTCTTTTTTTGATTTTCTGCTTGTCCGCTTTTGCTGGCAATCTTTCTGCCACGGAACTGGACAAAGACAGCAGTTCTCGGCAACTAAGTCAAACACAGGAGATGGATCAGCATCAGCAGGCCAGTCGCATATACGAATCGGAATGCACATCCGGCAAACTGGATTCATGTGTTCATCTTGGATACATGTTTGAAAAAGGCGATGGCCTTAGCAAAGATGAAACACTTGCCAGAGATTATTACAACAAAGCCTGCAAGGCTAACAATGCATTAGGATGCTTCAGGCTCGCCATGCTGGCAGAGCAAAACGATGCCAAAGCCTATGGTGGCGCACTCAATAAAAAATATGCCCGCACACTCTTTCAGAAATCATGCGAACTTGGTTATTTCAAAGCCTGTATGCATCAGGCATATATGCTGGCAAACGGTATAGCTGGCAAACAGGATATCGAAAGCGCCAACGCCCTTCTGGGTAAAGCCTGTTCTTCGGGTGTGTACGAAGCCTGTATCAGCATTACTGGAGAAGATGAAACAGAGCCAGATTCTCTGGAGCTTTCAGGAGATGAAGAAGGTTGTTTAAATGGAGACGGTGAAAGCTGCTTTATCATAGCTGAAAGCTCTTTCGAAAAAGAAGAGATTGACAGCAAGGTAAAAGCGCGCAAATATTTTTCATTAGCTTGCGAAAACGACTACTTTGAAGCCTGTCTCTATGCAGCCAAAATGGCCGAAAGTGGCAGTTTTGGTGCGATTGATAAAGAGCTGGCAGTCGAGTATTACCAGAAAGCCTGCGACAATAACGAACCAATTGCCTGCGAACAACTTGCGCTTTTGCTGGACAGTGTAGACGATGATGTTCACCAGAACAGACAGTTTATCTTAAGTCTCTACCAGTCTGCCTGCAATGGTCAGGTTGCAAACGCTTGCACCAAACTTGCCATCATGCTTAAAACAGGCGATGGTCAGGCCCCGGACAACACCAAAGCTCTGGAGCTTTTTGAAGCAGCCTGCGAGCAGAAGATCGCCAAAGCCTGTTTCTATGCAGGATTGTTAACCGAAAAAGGCAGATCCAGATTAGCCAGAGAAGTTGAAATAGATCAACAGGAAATCGACGAAACGAAAGCAGGCTCAGCACCTGTATCCTATTGTGCTATCGAAACAACCTATCTTGTTCCCGTGGAGACCAAGCCAACCGCTACTGCCGAGAGTGTTGCCACCGAGCCTGCCACTGAAAACACTCAAGAAACAGTGGAAACAGAAGAAGCCTCCAGCGAAACAAAAGATGCAGACAAGCAGGAAAGCAAAGCACCCACTACTGAGGAAAAAGCCAAGCTTTCCGCCGAGGCAGTCAACAAGAAAGATCTCACCGCAAACAAAACTACCGAGGAAAAAGTTGAAGCAGAGCAAGAAACTGTAGAGAACGCCATCGTCCCGGTAAAAAAAGAAGCTGCTGAAGACACGAAAGAAACGACCACAAACAGCAATCAGGAAAGAGCCCTTCAGTTCTATCACAAAGCCTGCGAGCTTGGAAACAACTCCGGCTGTTTCTACTGGAAGCTTCATCTTTTAGACCGTGGAGACCAGACCAGCCTGCAAACCAAAGAGGACACCAGACGGATACACCATTTCCTCTGCATCAATGGCGATTTGGAACACTGTGTCTATCTCGGTAATCTTTGGCAGGATGGCGATGGTGGCTCGAAAGACCTCTCCAGAGCAAAAGAGCTTTATACCCATGCCTGTGAAAATGGTTCGCCAACAGGCTGCTTCTACCTCGCAAGCGTGCAGGAAAAAGAAATCAGCAAAGATAGCGTCAGCCCTACCCCACAGGAAAACGCCAGAACAAACTATAAAAACGCCTGTGATGCAGGTCTTTCGGAATCCTGCTTAAATCTGGCCTTCATGTGGGCAACAGGTTCAGGTGGCAAAAAAGATCTCAATCAAACCCGTTCGCTGTATCAGGTGGCCTGTCGCAAAAAACAATATGGTGGTTGCTTCTATCTGGCCCAGATGTACGATGAAGGTACCTCGGTGGATCAGGACAAAGTAAAGGCCCGCGAATATTACGACAAAGCCTGCCAAGGCGATATCCCGGAAGCCTGCATTCGCTACGCACAGCTTCTGGAAGCCGGTGAAGGTGGAGAACAGGATGAGGAGCTTGCCAGGAATCTGTATCAGAGAGCCTGCAGCAATCACGACATGGAAGGCTGCTATTATCTGGCCCGAATGTATCAGGACGGTATTGGTGGCAAGCAGGACGAAAACCAAGCCAAGCAACTTTATAACAAGGTATGTATTGCGGGTATCTCCAGCGGTTGCTACAACCTAAGTTTAATGCTGGTCAATAATAAAGAGCAGAATGAAAAAGCACTGAAAAAAGCCAGAAAATTTTATACCAAAGCTTGTGAAGATGGCGACTTCTACAGTTGTCTTAGCCTGGCGCTGATGTTGAAAGATGGACTTGGTGGAGATAAAAACGAGGGCTGTGCGCTGATTCTTTTTGAAAAATGCTGCGAGAACAATGTGGTCGGTGGTTGTTTATATATGGCGAAAGAGCTTGAAAACAGCGAAGAAGAAATTGACAGGATGCGCGCCTTGTCCATGTACCAGAAAGCCTGCGACAATAATGTCCCGGAAGGCTGCCTGATGCTTGGTCTGCTGTATTACAATGCCAAAATTGTCAAGCAGGATAAATCCTACGCCCGCACACTTTATTCCATTGCCTGTGATGGTGGCGATATGGGTGGCTGTTTCTATCAGGCCCGCATGATGGAAGACGGTGAAGGTGGATCTAAGGATATCGAAAAAGCCATTTCGCTTTATCGCATTTCCTGCGAATACGGTATTACCGAAGGCTGCTACAGGCTTGGTCTGCATCTGGATGAAATCGAGACAGACGATGAGAAAAAGCAAGCTATCCGAGATAAGTTGAAACAAAATTGTGACAGAGGTGATTCGGGAGCCTGTTATTATCTCGCCATAATGATTGAAGAAGGCATTGCCGGAGAACAGGATAGCGAAGTCGCAATGAAGATGCACAACGAACTGTGCAACCAAAACATCGAACCTCTCTCCTGTCTGCATCTGGGCTTAAACATTTATCAGGCAGAGCAGAAAAAACAATATAAAGATGCGCGAGCATATTTTTTAAAGGCCTGCGAAAACGGCGATATGGGCGGCTGCTTCTACTACGCCTTGATGCTTGAAAACGGGCATGGCGGAAAACGTAACCGCTGGAAGGCCCGTAAATACTACAAGCAATCCTGTGATAACGGTGTGGCCGAGGGCTGTCTCAATCTTGGTCGCCTTCTTGAACGAGGTATTGGTGGCCCGACAAGCAGCAAAAAAGCGCGCGAGCTGTACAAAAAAGCCTGCAACGCAAACGAGCCTGATGGATGTTTCCACCTGGCAAGAGTTCAGTATTATGGAAAAGGTGGCCCAAAAGATCGGCCAGAGGCAAGAAGCTCCTACACCAGAGCCTGTATGCTAAACGTGGCCGAGGGTTGCTCCAAAGCCGGTCGAATGTGGGACAAAGGTCTAGGTGGCATGAAGGACAAACAAGAGGCCAACTTCTTCTACGAAAAGGGCTGCAAACTTGGTGACACAGTTGTTTGTCGTCTTTACAAAGAAGCTCCTGCCGTGCAACTGGCAACAGCATTGGTCGAGGCCAAAAAGCTTGAAGAAGCGCCAGTCGAAGAAACCGCAACAAAAGAAGATACTACAACAGAACCCGGAGCAGATGAAACAGCGCAAGAGGCCGTCGCCGAAGAAGCAGTTGAAGAACCTGTTGCAAAAGCAGAGCCGGAGACCGAAACAAAACCTGCGCCAATCGTAGTTGCTGCGGTAGTAGACAAAAAAGAGAGCAAAGAAGATCTTGAAAAGGCCTGCGCCGAAGACGATTTGGAAGCCTGCTACACACTTGCTCTGTTTTATAAAACTGGCGATAAAGTCAAACCTGACGAAAACAAGGCTAACATCCTCTTCGAGAAATCCTGTGATGGCGATTTTGCCAAAGCCTGCACCGAATATGGACATTATCTGAATTCAAGCAGTGATCTCGAAAACAAAAGCAATGCCCGACAGAAATACGATAAAGCCTGTCGCGGTGAAGACTTTGAGGGTTGTTATTATCTGGGTATCATGATGCAAAATGGCGAAGGTGGTGCAATGTTCAAAACCGAAGCCAAAATTCTTTATCAGAAAGCTTGTGATGCGGATGTGAACCAGGCCTGTATTTCTCTGGCACATATGTACAAGAACGGCGAGGATGGTTCGGTACAGACGGATAAGGCCAAAACTCTGTATGAAAAATCTTGCAACAATGGAGAAATCTCCGGCTGCTTTTATCTGGCGGAATTAATCCAGCAGACTTCCGCTTCTGAAGAAGATGATCAGGAGGCCCGCGAATTATATCTGGATGCCTGCGATGATGACTATTCCGAGGCTTGTGCCAACCTTGCCAGCATGATGCTGGAAGGCAAAGGTGGCCCATTAGAAGAAGGCAAGGCGCGAGTTTATTATCACAAAGCCTGCACCAATGGCAACGGTAAAGCCTGCTTTGAAATTGCCAAGATGTGGGAAGCAGGACTTGGTGGCCCACAAAACGAGGACTATGCAGCCAAGCTATATGAAAAGGCCTGCAAGCTCAATATTGCAGAAGCCTGCCAGACTCCACAGTAGAGATATTCTTCATATATAAAACAAAAAGGATGAGCAAAATTTCGCTCATCCTTTTTGTTTTATGTTTAGCAGAAAAGATTAAATGTTAATTTTAATCATCCCAATGCAGCTTGAAGTTTTCTCCAGTAACAATAAAATCAGGTACAGTCGAAACCTTGCCATCTTCCGGCAGCACTATCTTAGCTGGACAACCATCAATGATGTCTTTCTGTATATCTATACCAGGCATAACCTGTTGCAATTCCAAACCGCGTTCGGTAAGCTTGAAAATACCAACATTAGTGACATAGAACACCTGCTTGCCCATCTTCAATCCCTGCTTGCCACTGAAGGTTATTTGATCCACCTTCTCTACAAACTTGGGTTTACCGGCTTTGTCTATGGAAAGCTTGCCATCTTTAATGGACATCTTGGCATGAGCCATCCAGCTACCAACAAAGATAATGGTTTTCGCTCCATCCACAATATTGGGAAATCCACCAGGGCCAACGTAATCCAGCATACGCTCACCACGCTTGGAAACATTGACATTACCCTCGCTATCGGTCTGCAAAGATCCCAGACAGGCAATGTTAAGCTTCTTCTTGTAAATATCAAACATCCAGGAAGAGTTGTTTATCTCTTTGGGGTTAATGGCTGCACCAAAAAACACACCCGGAGTCGGCAAACCGCCATATACACCTGTCTCGGAAGTAAAAGTCAAATCCTTGTACAAACCACTCTCGTATAGCAAACGTCCGACTTCTTCCGGCATTCCAACACCAATGTTAATGATGTTACCACGGTCAGCCTCTTCGGTAAACAAGAGTGAAGCCAATCTGGCCAGAGCATTCTCCACCGGCCCTCTGGTGGGGGTGATTTTCAAGGTGTTGTTGGCAAACTTCAGTTTGGCAACCGCATCAGCCATGTCAACATTCCCGCCAGCGGTAAACATCGGCCAATATTTAATCTGAGGAATAGAACCTGTCTGTTCGTTTCTGGGATTGACCACAATAAAGTCAACCGCTTCGGCAGGCATGGAAATTTCGGCTTCATTCTTTTCGATTATTGATGAAACAGCAGCAATGACCTTTCCCCCATTGGCTCTGGCAGCAGCAGCACAATCGACATTCTCTGTAATACAGGAGGCATGCTTAAAATAAATATTTCCTTCGATATCCGCATAAGGAGCATTAAACATTGCAATATCCAGTTTAGGCAGACGATATTCCAGCATTTCGCCTTTGGCCTCAACAAAGTTGTGTTTGGCGTTTGGAGAAACCGCGGTACCATTGCCCACGCGGGGATCGAGAAAGGTACCAACTCCGGTAGTACTCTGGATACTTTCTTTGCCTTCTCCCATGGCTCTCCATAGAAAGGCTTGCTCTCCCTGTGGCATGGTATGCAACTCCAGATGTTTCTGGTCTGCAAGTTTTAACTGAGCTTTCTCGGTCTCAGTATGTCCGCTGATGTAAAGCCTGATGATCCCGGGGATGCCGATCTCCTCGATTGTTCCGGGAGCCTTGCCACGTCCACCCTGCGCACCAACAGTGGTCCAGGTAAGATCTTTCGGGTGTCCGGTCTCTTCAAAGTTTTCCTTAACCCCCCAGAACAGGATCGAACATCTGGCATTTCCGGCCATTCCGCAAGAACCTACCGAAGCTCCATCCTTAATCAGTTTGGCAGCATTTCTGGCAGTAATAAATTTCTCAATCGGTAAATTGTCAGGAAGATAATCAATGTCACGTTTGTTCCAGGTCAAAACCCAGCGAGCGATGTGCAGAAGCATCTTGGCTTTGTCAAAAACATTCATAATTTGTCCCTTTTCAACAAGTAAGTCCAGCGTACTTTTGTAAACGTCAAATTCAGACTCTAGGTATCCAGACGGTATTTTCAATAAAAGTTAATGATACGGCTTTTTACCATTAATCAAAGAAAATATGAAAGCCTATTTTATTAACTTTTACTTATATATGTTCTTGCATAACATTTTTACTCCAGAACTTTAATTGGTAACATCTTTTCTTCTGTTTGCTTGACAGTCAATTGATTAATCGTTAGCATCTTAGGTGACATCATACATTTGAATATTTCATTTTGGAGGGAGACATGACCAACCATAGCAGCGTGCCAACTACCAAAACCCCCTTATGGACACCTGAGGAAACTAAAGTCACCTCATCGCAAATGTACCTGTTTATGGAGTTTATCAACAAACGTGAGAATCTCTCGATTTTAAGCTATAATGAACTGCACCAATGGTCGGTATCTCAGATTGAAAAATTCTGGGCGGCTGTCTGGGCCTATGCCAATATCAGGTATTCGGAAAAATACCACAAAGTAGTGGAAGATATAAACCTTATGCCCGGCACCAAATGGTTTCCCGGTGCCAGATTGAATTTTGCCGAAAACCTTTTGAGATTCAGAGACGATAGAGTCGCACTGGTCTCCAGAACAGAAAACCCGGAAAACCGCGAAAGCTACAGCTATAAAGAACTGTATTCGATGGTGGCCAAACTTGCTGCTTGCTTGAAAAAATTTGGCGTAGAAAAAGGCGACCGCGTGGCAGGTTACGTAGCCAACACCCCAAAAACCATCGTGGCCATGCTGGCTGCCACCAGCCTTGGTGCCATCTGGACATCCTGTTCGCCGGATTTCGGCTGGAAAGGTGCCCTGGACAGGTTTGGCCAGACCAGACCCAAAATCCTCTTCGCAAGCGATGGCTATTTTTACAATGGTAAAACCTTCCCTCGCCTCGACCGCATTCAAAAGTTAAGTGAAAACATCGACTCCATCGAACACACTATTATTATGCCCTACATCAACGACCTTACGGGAGCTGAGAATATTAAAAATGTCTCTGTGTTTGACGAGCTGATCCTAAATGAAAGTGCAGAAGAAATAGATTTTGTGCAGACCGAGGCCGATCACCCGGTCTACATTCTCTACTCATCCGGCACCACAAATATCCCCAAATGCATCACCCACGGAGCCATCGGCACTTTGCTGCAACACTTTAAAGAACTAAGTCTGCACACCAATGTCGACCGCAAATCGTCCCTTTGCTACTTCACCACCTGTGGCTGGATGATGTGGAACTGGATGGTCAGCACACTGATGACAGGTGCAAAACTGGTACTGTTCGATGGCTCACCGTTTTACCCGGGCCCGGAAGTATTATGGAAAATAGTCGAGGACGAGGAACTGACTGTTTTTGGCACCAGTGCCAAATATCTCGATGCCCTGGAAAAAACCGGCATCAGGCCCATCAATGATTTCAATTTGACCAAACTCAAGGTTATCTGCTCCACCGGTTCACCGCTTTCGGCGGAAAGCTTCCAGTATGTCTACCGTGACATCAAACAGGATGTCCAGCTTTCCAGTATTGCAGGTGGTACAGATATTATTTCCTGCTTCATGCTGGGCAATCCCATGCTGCCGGTCTACGAGGAAGAAATTCAATGTTTAGGGCTGGGCATGGATGTGCAGGCATTTAACGACGATGGCAAAGCTGTGGTAGCTGAACGAGGCGAGCTTGTCTGCGCCTCCCCTGCCCCCAGTATGCCGATATATTTTTATAACGATCCCGAAATGCAAAAATACAAGGCAGCCTATTTCGGGGTATATCCGGGTATCTGGCACCATGGCGATTATGTTGAAATCACTAAAGAAGGTGGAGTAATTATGTTCGGTCGCTCAGATGCCACACTCAATCCGGGTGGTGTCAGAATTGGTACGGCAGAAATATACAAACCTCTGGATGCCATGCGTGAGATAGTAGACAGTTTGGTGGTTGGACAGAAATGGGACAACGACGAGCGTGTATTGCTGTTTGTGAAATTAGCAAATGGTTTACAGCTAACGGATGATATGGTAAAGAATATCAAGATAGCAATCAGGAACAATGCCTCACCAAGACATGTTCCTGCCAAGGTTATCCAGATTAGTGATATACCGTATACCAGAACAGGGAAAAAGGTGGAAATGGCCGTCAGAAAGGTTATCCATGGCGACCCGGTTAAAAACGTAACCGCCCTAGCCAACCCGGAAGTTCTGGATATGTATAAAGATTTGAGCGAACTGGAAAACTAGGTTTATTAACATGGCAATTAAAAGATAGGTGTTGAATTCAAGATATATCCTGAAACCATGGAGGCAAATGGCGGAATCACAAAAATTACGCTGGCTCACAAGCTAAAAGCTAACATATGGTATCACTATGATTTAAGCACTGGGTTAATAAAAGTGGGCAATCCGGTTTTACCCACTATGCCATACCAATATAATTAGGAAATTGTAAGATGTATGAAGAAACAGACGAAGAAGTCAGAAGAAGCAAGATATCCAAAATCCAGACTCTTGAAGGCAAGGTTCAGGAATACCGAGAAGTCTATGAGACAATAAGACAAAACGTGGTGTTGAAAGTCACCAAGAATTTCACCTCCAACACTTTTTTGGTTCTGATTGGTCTTTTGACCCTATTAACGTTACTTCTGGCTGTTATGTTTTTCTTTCCCGTAGAAATTATGCAGGCAATGAAAGAAGAAGGCATCTATCTTTCGTCAAATAATCGAAATTTGATAATGGAATCTTTCATGGTTCATAAGTTTGTCTTTATTGCCATTGCATTCCTTTTCCTGACCCTTGGAGTACTGCTCAGAAAAAACGTCAAAAAACGCAACACCATCTATTCCTTGTCCAAACTGGTGGAAGAAGTAATCGGTTATATGGAAAACGCCTCAGAGGACGAAAAAAGAAAATACGAATATTTTGTAGACAACATCGAAGAACATGCAAGTAAGGAAAGTACAAATATTGAACAGCAACCAATAAACGAAGCAGACACAAACGAGCAGAATCAGGCTGAGCCAGAACCTCAGCCTGAAGTGTAGCTTAAGCAATATCCTAATAAAAGATCGCCCGTTTTGTCTGCCCGATTTCAGGCAGGGTTAAAGATGAAACTTTTAGCAATAATGGGTAGTCCAAGGAAAGGTCGTGCTACCGACAGGCTGGTAAATCAGGCCATTAAAGGCGCACTCTCATGCAACCCGGATCTCCGCGTGGCCAAACTAAATCTGATCGACTACAATATTAAGCATTGCAAAAACTGCCTCTGCTGTCGTGACAGCAAAGAGCAGCAGGATTTCATTCCCTGTGTCATTCAAGACGACATGGAGCAGATATATCCCCATGTGATAGACTCCGATCTGCTGATATTCGGCACCCCGGTTCACATGGGATACGCCCCGGCGCTGATGATGCAATTTCTGGAACGCATTTGCTGGACTTTCGCCAAACCTGAAAAAGACTATCTGCTAATGGATAAGTGCCCCATGCCCAGATCAAGCAAAAAACGCAAATCGGTATGCATAGTCACCTCCGGTATAGTCAAACCAATGTTCAGAAGATTTTGTGATCAGGCGTCACCTTTGATCAAGCAGACAGTTGCAGACTCACTAAACGCCAAAACGGTGGGAGACTTGTACGCTGGAGCGATAGAGCTACGTGGCCATGAATATTATCAGAACAAGGCCTTTAAACTCGGAGCAAAACTGTCCAGCTAGCTGGTTTCAGTAGTTTTCTGCCAAACGCCGGTTAACATGCTCAGTGGCCTTTTGAATCAGCTCGGCCAATTTTTTTATTTTTTTGTGCATGAGCATGTCATCCCAGACAAAATTAAACTGAACATCTCGCGCCCAAAGTGTGTAATCAATATTGATATCATCGCCATTATAAACACTGTCTTCGGCAAGGTGCATGCCATATTCGGCATCCATTATCAACTGCATAGCCTCGCCATAATTTTGCATCAAGCTTGTAATGGCCATCTGCTTTTCGTTCACCTCATCCATCCTGTCTTGCGAGCCATTTTTAGAATATTGCATGGCCCCTTTTACATCACCTTCACAGGCAAGCAACAAAGCCGCAGCACTATCCAGAGTTTGCAAGGCCCATTGCTTTCTCTCCTGTTGATCCATCTTGCGGACAAAATCAAGTCGCTGGTTATCCTGCTTTTCTTTTAACCCGGAACCGCCCTTGTAACCACATGCGTTGCACTCGTATGCATTATCAAATATAGTTGTAATATCCTTACTATTGCAGGCAACACAACGATCATCAGGAATATTTACTGTACTGGATTTTTTAATTTTGCTGGCTATAAACGGCCTCCAGAAAACATATATAATTAAGCCAAAAATTCCGGTAACAACCAAAGCAATCAGTAAAAGAGCTGCTTTCATATCTATGCTTTTCCCTCTCAATATGCCTGATTAATATCAAATCCTATAACTTTTTTATTGCATGAAGTTGATCTGCATGAAATCAAGTTCTGATTTTTATAACCCCGCTGGACGCTAATTTTTAATGTTCACTCTTTTTTAGCCCGAATTTTCCGATATAGTTTGCGTGCAAAAATAAAGAAAAAGATCCATGGAATGGCTGCAACGATAATAGTCAACAAGGCCCCAATGGAACCCGCTACCACAAAGCCCAGATCGCGCAGATCCTGCAACAGTGGGCCGTACCAGGAACGGGTTTCAACATCCTTGGAACCTGAAACAAACAGGTGAATTGTAAAGGTGGCAAACTTGACCCTTGTTTTCATGTTGCGAAGTCGACCACTCATTTCCTCGATTTCAGATCGCACCCGGGAAAGTTCGCGCTCGGCTTGCACCACCTGATCCAGATTTCCGGTTTGTTTACTGAGAATCTCCCTGATGCGCGCTTCCAGAATTTTAGAGTTTTTCAAGCGTGTCTCAAGATCAACAATCCGGTCGCTGATTTCCTCGGAAACTTCATTCAGCTCGTAAACCGTGCCCAAAGCACGCAGAAAGGCCAGAGTTGCATCGTACTCGGCAACAGGAACTTTCAGCACCATGGTACCGGAAAGCTTATCTTCGCTTTCACCCTTTTGTTCATTGCGGGAGACAAATCCTTTTTTATCGCCGACATATTTTCTAATATCGTCCTGAGCCTTTACAAAAACCGATACCTTCAGTGTCAGACGCGCTGTTTTAATGGTGCTGCTGCCAAAGTTTACACTTACATCCGGGTTATAGGGCATCCCCTCGGATCTCGCGAATCCTGCCACAGGTAAATTGTTCTGCTCCTGCATGGCCAATTGCTGATCCTGTATATCCTCAAATTGTGAGCATGAAGCCAGTAATACTAAAAGGATGGCAACCATCATAATATTTATGCGTGACATTCTGTCCCTCTCTTTTGTATCAACATTTAGCCGTTAAAAAAATAGGTAATATAGGCAATTGTGCCAACCAGCAAACCAATATAGCGATGCTCCAACCTTAAACGCGCCGTGCTTTTTTCATTATGAAAATCAGCCAGCATCATATAGGCCAGATTAAATGCTGCCAGAAATCCGGTACCGATCCAGATCCAGTAGTTATCAAGCTGCAAGGCCAAAACGGCAAAGGCTATCAGAGACAACAGCCCCCAGACCAGCGAGCCTTTTTTACTGAAGTTCAAACCAAATTTTACCGCAGTAGTGGATACCATTTGCTGCATGTCCTCTTTGTAATCAGCAGCTTCGTGTATCATTTGGCTCTGCATCAAAAGCGCAATCAAAGCCAGCAAGAAGATGATGAAATAAAAACCGCCTCCAAAACTGCCACCCAAAAGCGTCAGGGGAACAAAGATCATCAGGTTGGTCAGTGTGCCAATCACCGGAATGCGCTTTAATCTAGGACCGCCGGAATAAAAAGCAGAACCAAGAATTGAAACGATGGCTGCATTAAGAGCCATAGGATCAATCAGAACCCCGCACAAAGCAGCCAGAAAGATCAGAACAATCAAAACAATCCGCAGGCCGTTGGGTGTGTAACCATACATATCCAGCGAAAACTGTTCGGTATTTCGGTCGATGCTCTCGTCTTTAAACTGATTGTAACCATAGGCAAAGGCCAGACAAAAACCGGCACAAAAGACAGCCAACACCAGATTGAACCAGTTGATCTCACCGGGGGCAAAATCCAGCAGAGGCAGAAACAGAAAATGCAACCAGTCCTTAACCCTGGTAAATTTTATCAGCTTCGATATTTTTTTGCTCAGTTTTGGCACTTGTTTATCTCCAGCGAACTGCGTTGGCCCAGGTGGAAAGATCCCAGGAGTACAGCATCGAATTTTCTACATACGGCGCAATGCTACAGCCCTTGCAGGCAGAAATCGGCAGGCGTGGCAGGCTGTCGAGGTTTGTATTAACAGTAATTCGTGGCATTTTTTCAGTTGGTGGCAGCATGCAACATGGCGAAACCTGACCGTCAGGAAGAATTGTCACGAAATATTTTCCAGCACTGCAATTAAAAGGACGCTTATTAATATCGCCACTATACATCCATTGCAAATATTTATCAGAGTTGCCAATAGCCAGCCCAGCTTTTTTCCAGCTGTTGATTTTGGTAAATGTTTCCCGAATCTGGGAGTCGCTCAACTCATTGTCAAAACGTGGCCCCCGCCAATCCTGAGAAGTTTGTATTGGCTGATAAAACACCTTTGCGGATAATGTTTCAGCTATAGCAAGTGGTGTGTCCAGAACATCAATGTTCCCCAGATGAACCGGGCAAATCAGCCCGATAGCACCTAGCTGGCTATTTTTTACGAGCTGCAAACCAGCCAAAGTACTGGAAAACGCTCCTGTTCCACGTATTTCGTCATGCGTTTTTTCATCGCCCTCAAGGGTGCAGAGATAGTAATCTACATCGTCCAGATAGTGCAGTTTTTCCTCAAAAAGCATCCCGTTACTTACCAGACTGGTAATGAAACCGAGGCGCTTTGCCGCCTGCAATATTTCAGGAAGATCGGGTCGCAAGAGAGGTTCGCCACCAGAGATTGAAAGGCGAAAGGTACCGGATTTCCTAAGTTTTTCCAGCAAGGAGACAATCGTGGCGGTGTCCATTTCCTCTTCGGCATGACGTGGAAAATCGCAATAGGAACAATGACAATTGCAACGAAAGGTCAATAGCAGCGTCACATGCGACCAAACCGGCTGATGCTTGACCCTTGCCACTAAATGTTTTTTTACTCCGTCTAAAACAGTCAATACCTTCATATACTTACTTCCATGGATTCTCTTTGATATTATTCACTTTTTTTGATTATAGCATTAGCATTAAATAGCGCAAGCGATTGATTTAAAGCAGATAAAAATAATCGTCTGATTAGCTCTGCACAAATTACAATCGCAAAGTTATTTTTGTGCTGCAATTCTAATCAGCAAGAATACTTTTTTGCCATAACTATCAGTTATTTCAAACTTATTTACGATATCGCGTTGGGCGTTTTTTAGCGCATCATAAAAATATTGCTGGCTGTGCTGGTGATGTCGGCAGGAGTGAATCAGCTCGTTGCAAGGCTCAAGAAAGAGAAAATCGGCTTGCGAGGCTGAGGTTTTCGCAATAATTTCTTGCCAAATCTGTGGCGAATTTGAATCTTCCAGAAGTCGATTTATGTATTTGGGCCTGATTTTTCCATCACTTACAAACTCAAAGACCCCGCAGAAAAAGCTGTTGTAACTTAGCGGATTAAAGGCCCGATGGGCGATTAATTGCTCTGCCACCGCCACTTGATCGGCTCTGGTAAACATCGGCGAATAGGATTTGGCAAGACGAATATTTTCCGACCAGCGTGCATAGGCAAAACCAGTCAAAATAAAAATAAACATCATAATTATCAACAACTTATATTTTGGATGGGCAACTTTGCGCCGGATCAAATCATAGGCATCGCTGATCATGAAGGCAATCAGACCTGTCAAAAAAGGTAAAAATTGATACAAAGGAATCGAGCCGATATTGCCCTGATAAACCAGAATATAAAATGGCAGAATTCCGGCGAACAAGAGCGAGAAAAATGCCTTTGGCGGATAGAGCTCCTTTTTGCGCACAAACTTGATTAAGTTATTGATAATATACAACAATATCATACCAAATAGCAACAGATAGAGCAATGCTTCAAGGCTTTGCGGGTCATTGAAAAAGGGCGTACCAAGCAGCATGGCAGTGGATAATGTGGCCAGTTTGTTATAGAAACTGTCATCGCGCCATTCGTCGTCTACTTGCTTGTTTTTACTGACTTTTTCTGATTCTGCATAGCTTGCCGGGGTGAACTTGTTCAAGGTTTCGGAAAAGCTCTCAAAATGCGGGTCATTCAGATGCTGAAGGTAGAAAAATAGCGCCGGCATGATAGTAGCAACAAGAAAAGCAGCTGTAATTACAAAGAATTTCACCTTTCGCAAGCCATATACGGCAACATAGGCCACCACCAGCGGGCAAAGCAACAAAAGAGCCGTCACCTTGGCATGAAAAGACAGTCCAATAACGAAAAAAGCCAACAATAAAGACCACTTGCGACCAGTACGATTGTATCTGACCAACAACAGCCAGAGCAGCAGGGCAAAAATCAGCGTATAGGTTTCAAACAGAAAGAAGGTCACATAGACAATCAAACCCGGGAAAGCAGCCATCAGCACAATCGCCAAAGCTGCAATACGGTTATTTCCATCCCGCGAAAACAAAAAGCCAAACAAGAGCAATGTAAGGCAAAGTATTGGTAACATTAACCATTTCAGGTTCATGCCCTTCATAAATGGTATGTTATCACCTATAAATCTGAGGGGCAAATAGAGCGTTGCGGGGGTATAATTGTTGTAAAAAAGGGCGTATTGTTGCTCATTTTCAGCACAAAAACCAAAGACCGGACGCAAACTCTGGCGAAAAAAACCGTCGGAACAATCTGCTGTTTCGACTTCGCCCGAGTCGGTATCGGCTCTCAAATATTGATATGAATAAAAATTCAGCGGGGCCAGCATTTCAGAGCTGACACCGGTATTATAGACAAAGGGTAAAGCCAGCAGACAGACAAGCAACACCGCTGATATCACTGGTATATTTGACTTTTCTGCCTGAGTTTGATAGCGCATTTTGCGGGATTTACGATCCAGATTTTCGCGAAACTTCTTCAATCTTTTCCAGAAAATCCCCAGCAAAATCAGCAGAAGAAATACCAGAAGATACACAATTGACAGTATCACAGTCAGATTCAAGAAAAAAGGTTCGTCACCTGATGCGGCTATATTTTTAGTCTTTGCTGGCGCTATTGGTTTTTCCTTCTCAGGTCTGAAACCATCTCTTTTGCAAACACTCCAGATATTTTCCGATTTATCTTTTTCTCTTATATATTCAACAACTTGGGCAAAGGCAAGCAGTGTCATTTGATCCGTTTTCGACTGCTGCAAAATGATGCTGAAATTTTTACTTTTGGATATATTTTCGCTTCCATCCGCACTTGAAAAATGGGCCAGTTTGATTGTAAGTGCCGGATTTTGCAATCTTATTGCTGTAACAGAGTCTCTTTCAATGGATGCCTGATCCATGGCTGCGGGGATCTCTCCATCCAGTGGCAATATAGACGAAATATAGCTGCCAGTCTCAGGAGGCAGACAGAAATATTCATCCTTCTCAAGCGCATTTGCATTGTAGCCCCAAAAAAGAGAAACACATACAATAACATGTAGATACAAGTTTTTACATAGTGAATATTTCATTACCACAAAAATCCTGAGTGTGATTTTTTAAAGCCTGGGCAGTATATAACAGATACAGTTGTTCAGCAATCCAATTGCAATTTTACAAGATCAATCTACCGCAAACCTGGCTATTTTGGGGCCATCATGCTTGCTAATTTTCCGAAATCGTCCATGAGTCAATATGCATTCTTTTAATTGTAACTGTTTTAATTTATCATCATTCGCTAATATTTCCGCCAGGATTTACATCTATAAGACCTTAATATCACACTACTTATTTTTATGCGTCTAGATGATTGGGCTATTTTGGACCAAAATATTCTCTGTTTCTTCTGTCAAGGCCAACTTATGCATAATATGAATAATTATACAGATGCCAAGTGCCTGTAATTGCAGGGTTTATTTTTTCAGCCACCAGTCCTGCCGGAATTTTTATTGAATGATATCAACGACTTATCCCAATACACCATATTTATGAAAACGGAAAATGTTGCTTCATGTACGCTGATGTATCTCAATATCATCTCGCGACATCTCATGTAATCTCATGTGCTCTCATGTTACCCAATGTAATATGAAAGTAGCTTGATGTTAGCTCATGTCATCTGATGTATGCCGATGTTGCTATAAAACTGTTGCAAAAACTTTAGCGAATAGGCTCTACTATGGGGTTGTTCTGAAATATGTATCTCCATGATGTTAAACCAGTAGTAAAATATTTTTCCATTTTCATCCCTTATGATTATTCGAAAAACATTCCGTTTTATATTATTCATATATAAAAACTGTTTGATTCTTTTCATCAGAAATGTTAGCGTTCGGTGAGAATTTTGTTAGGCGAGTGTTAAGATAAAATCTGACAATCTTCCAAACAATATCTGATTAAAGATAAGCAAAAAACACAACAAAAAAAGAGGAAAACATGAGGCGAAGTTTGTATCTAGTGGGGTTTATGTTTTTGTGCAGCCTGATTTCGGCTTGCGGTAACGAGGCAGACATTCAGACCGACGGCGATGAAAGCGAATCTGAAATTTCCAGCGACGGAGATCTTGAAGACGAAACAGAAGATGGCGATGCCACCGAATCTGATTTTGAAGACGGCGAGGACGAGACCGAAGAAGATCTCGACGACGAGCCGATTGATCTTTCGCTACGGCTGAACGATGGCGAAACCCGAGTCGGCCAGATCAGCAGTGAAACAGAGCTAATTGGCGGCCCAATGGCCAAAGGCAAAATTGGCGATTACAAACTTTACAACTCGAAAATTCAGGTGATTATCGAAGGCACCAGAATTTCAGATGGCTGGGGATCCTTTGGCGGAACCATTGCCGATGCCGACATTGTGCGCGCCGAAGGTGAAGAAGGCGAAAGTCGTTTCTCCGAATATTTCTCCGGTTTCGGCTTGCGTCTGCCCGATGTGGATCAGGCTGAAATCATCAACGATGGTACAAACGGCGAAACTGCCCACCTGCGCCTCACCGGCCCGGATGCAGAGCTGCCCTTTGTCGAATCCTCCTTAAGCGCCCTGCTCTTCTCGACTCCTTTAGACACCGAAATGCAGGTTGACTACAAACTGCAACCCGATTCAAACCTGCTCGAAATCGAACATTCCTTTGTCTGGACCGGCGACAGCAAAATTGATCTGACCTACATTGTTCAGGTCTTTATTCTTGGTGACGGCTTGCAGAACTTTATGGAAGGTGCGGGCTTCAACAAAAGACTTCATCAGGGCGCACCGCCAATTTATATTACAGCCGGCAAAGAACTTACCTATGGTTTCTTTGGCGAAGATGGCAACCTGGCTTTGCTGTTCAATTACGAAGGAATCAATTTTTATACAACAGGCAATGCTGAGGTAAAACCGGGGCAGCGAATTTCCTTCAAACGCTACATGGCCGTAGCCAAAGGCGGTGTTGATCCAGTTATGCGCGAGTTCAACAAATGGGTTGGTATTACCGAGCATGGCACAATCAACGGCACCCTGACAGACTCGAACGACGTACCAATCGCCAACGCCAGAATTCATGTAACCAAAACTGTCGATGACGAGGGTGACTACTATGTAAGTCAAGCCATCACCGATGAAAACGGCGAATACAGCCTTGAATTAACTGAAGGTGACTATTGGGTCACCCCCTATATGGATGGTTACGCTATGCCTGCTGCTCTTGCAGTAAGCCTCAGCAACGGTGAAATTAAAACCGAAGATTTGGAAATGGAAGCCCCCGCTACAGTAAATTACCTAATTAAAGATTCAACAGACACTATCCTTCCTGCCAAACTGGTTTTCGATAGAGTCGAAGGAAGAATTGTCGCACCGGATTCCTTTGGTGAGATGGTCTGGCAGGATAATCACCAAAAAGTGGAATATACTGTTGGTCAAGGCAGCCTTAAACTTCTGGCCGGAACATACGATGTCACAGTGTCCAGAGGTTATGAATACAGCATTGACCTGCAAAACATCACCCTGGTTGCTGGTGAAGAATTCACCTTAAACTCTGTTATCGAGCATGTCGTCGACACCACCGGTTATGTTTCCAGTGACTTCCATATCCATACTCAGGCCAGCCCGGACAGTGATGTATATTACGCCGACAGAGTGAAATCGGCAGTTGCAGACGGCGTAGAAGCCCCCATAGCAACCGACCACGATATCATTATCAGCTACGATCCATATGTTACAGAACTTGGTCTGGATGACTGGATCCACCCGATTACGGGTTTGGAAGTTACCACCTACACCTATGGTCACTTCAATGTATGGCCTTTAGAAGTCGACCCTACTCTGCCAAATAACGGTGCCTTTGACTGGAACTTCAAAACCGCTCCTGAGCTTTTCGAGGAAATCTCCCAGCACGACACCAATCCCCTGTTAATCGTCAATCACCCCAGAATCGCCAGCATTGGCGGCTATTTCAGTTCAGTAAAATACGATGCTGAAACAGGTGAAACAGGCGTGCCGGAAAACTGGTCTACCCAATTTGATACCATCGAGATCATTAACGGCGGTGGTATTTCCACGGCCTTGAATGAAACACTGCCCGACTGGTATTCATTTTTAAATCGTGGCTATCGCTTTGCCGGAACTTCCGGTTCCGACAACCACAAGCTGGTAACAGAGGTCGGCCTTGTCAGAAACTGGATCGCCTCTTCAACCGACAACCCGGCCGAGATTGACACTGTGGAGTTGTCTAACAATACGCGCAACATGAACGTACTGGTCAGTATGGGGCCATATGTTGAAGTTTCTATCAACGATGCCCAGATGGGTGAAGTTGTAACCGATACCTCTGGTGTATCCACCCTTAAAATCAAGGTTCAGGCACCGGAATGGATGAACGTGGACAACCTGCAAGTCATTGCTAACGGTGAAGTGGTTAACGATATTACACTAGATGCATCAACCGCCGACAGTGATAACCCAGTTATCCGATACAACGATGAACTGACACTTACCCCGACGGTTGACACCTGGTATGTTGTCATTATTGATGGCAACCAGAACCTCAAGCCTGTCTCACGCGCTTCCAGAGCTTTTGCCTTTACCAACCCGATCTTCATCGACGTTGACGGCAATGGCGAGTTCAACGCACTTTACGAATAACATTAAGTTGCTTAACAAACAAACGGCTTGCTGAAATTTAAGCAAGCCGTTTTTATTTGGTGCTATCGAATATAAATCAGAAGCGGAAGTTTGCACCCAAGGTCAGCATACGTGAATCAATTCCATCACCATTCAAGTCGCTCAGTGCGAAACCAAGATAGATATCCATGGGGTCTATGACGGTGTAACCGACTGTCAATTCCAGCGGAATGGCTGTGCGGTCGCCGAAGCTGCCGGCATCCGGTCTGAAGGCCATGATGGCATCGAAAGTTAAATCAATAAACAATCTTTCGATGAGACTTAAAGTCACACCAAGTTCGACATCCAGTGCCATTTGTAAACTCTGTGTGGCATAAGCTTCTTTGGCAAAACCAACATCAATCAAAAGACCGCCGTGAATTTTCAGCGTGTCGTTAATGATGGTATAGGTTGCGGGCAGACCGACTGTGACGCCTACAAGCTGGTCACCGAAAGAGTCAACATATGTGTTTCCACCAACTGTGTAACCCGGGAAATGGATATCGGCATAGAGCCCCAAAAAGCCCAGGAAATCCCAGGTCATATAGACGGCTGCACCACCGAACTTGAGTCCCTGTGCATCTTTGCCGTAATTCAGAGCCAGAACATCGACACCCAGTTCAAATGTGTCTGTCAGACCATAGCCGAAACTTAAACCGAGGCCAATATCCTTGGCAGCTCTGCCACTGTTCAGGCCAAGCATAACATCCAGACCCACTTCGCCCATACCTTTGTCCAGGGTCAGCGGACGATTGGCCATAGGCACCGGATAGCTGCTCGCATCTTCTTCAGCAAAGGCCAATGAAGAGATCATAAATGTTCCAATCACCATTAAAATTACCAGACTTTTTTTGAGCATTACACTCCTCCTTTTAGATAAAAAAATAACCACAACTTGTTTTAAAAGATTCTGAATGCAAGATATTCAGAATTACCAAGCACAAATATATGCACCATAGTATAAACTAGAATGACATGTCAGTTCACTGTACTGACATGTCATTCTAGTTGTTTTCCAAGTATTGTCAATAGAATTTTAAAA